>Ga0325411_1001030_pt1 | contig 30396 bp, 23 predicted proteins | sample PopdelMetagenome_13_FD_206181 | JGI IMG/M metagenome (GOLD analysis project Ga0325411, IMG submission 206181) | Populus deltoides microbial communities from Bellville, Georgia, United States - Xylem-PdIQD-R4 | ecosystem: Host-associated > Plants > Phyllosphere > Stem > Wood/Secondary xylem...
ATATATATATATATATATATATATATATATATATATCCTACGAGTAAGTTCAATATGAACATAGTCCAACACATCATATCATAAAATTTAAAGGAAAATGAATACTAACATGCAAAGAAAGTATTTACAATATAATAAGTGTTCTTAAATATTTCAAAAGGGTTAATTACAAGATAACTAAAATACTACATGCTAAGCTGAACCTTTATAATACATCAAGGTTTGCACAAAAGTATACTACATAAACATGTTAATTCCCTTTTGTTTTAAGTTAAATATTTATATAAGCTTCACAAAGTAGAGTCCTAAACTAATGATTTTCCTGGATGTTTGATGGACCTGTTACATAAATAAACATACCATTATGTTGATAAAGAATATATGTATGCTCATGTAATGAATACGAATGAAGTACTAGCTTTCTATCGAATCTATGAGAATTCTAACAAAAAACTTATATTTTACTTGTAAATCTTTTAAACCCAATTAACACTCATTTGTATATTCTTAATTGAATGATCTTATTTACTTGGATAAACTAGGTGACCTTGCAAGGTTTAATTTTGTAATTCATTTCGCTTGATACCATTAGCCAGAGCTAATCATGTAATTCATATCCCGGCAATCCTATCACAGATGCCATTAGCAGGAGCTAATCGTGTAAATCATATCCTGGCAATCCTATCACGGATGCCATTAGCCGGAGCTAATCTTGTAAATACACTAGGCTTTATTTATATTGAACACGATATTTATTATAATTGCATTCACCAAAAGGATTCTAAATTGTATAAGTGCAAATAGGAGGGAAAATCACGCACCTGCTTCACCTGTCTCGCGACCTCCCCTAACAGAAGATCCAATCCTGATTGCTCCTTCTGAATCACAAGGAAGTTTTTTTTTTGTTATGATTCCTTCAAGCCGATATTATAGAGAATTCATATTCATCCATTACTCATATGTTACTTTCTATACATGTTCATTTCCTCATAATAACATACATACATATATCATGTATATTTTCAGAGTTAGTATCTCAATATACAAGTGTTCATATGACTCAATTCTTTTATATTCTTATTTATAGTATTCACGTGAAAGTCTACTGTTATTGTCTAACTTTGAACTGTTACTATCCAATTTTCAACTGTTACTGTCTAACTTTGAACTGTTACTGTCCAATTTTCAACTGTTACTGTCTGACTTTGAACTGTTACTGTTTGACTTTTCCAACTATTATTGTCTGACTTTGAACTGTTACTGTTTCACTTTGAACTGTTACTGTTTGACTTTTCCAACTATTACTTCTGACTTTGAACTATTACTGTCTGACTTTGAACTACTACTGTCCAATTTCCAATTGTTACTGTCTGAACACTCATCAGATTTTTAACTATATCTAAAGTTCTAAAACTCCATTTTAAGTGAGATTGATCTCGTTAGAAAGCTAAGACACGAGGCTACTAGTTCTCTGAGGGAGGAGAACCTAGTTTTGCCTCCAAGATAGTCAAAATTGTTCATTTACTAATTAGTCCTACTACCCTACATAATCAGTCACAGTTGGTAACCCATAACTGGAGTTCTACATCTCCAAGTTGAGCAAGACCAGTTTCCTTGGTTAGCTAACATTCAAATCTATAATTTCTATGAGGAACCCGATCCTAATCCCTTCACCCTCCTACCCGAAATCTCATCAAAAGTTAGGAGACAAGTCTGTCCAGATTCGTCTCCCCCTCCCCTTCACACAATACTTTCATAAACTATATACCACACACATGAATTAACTTAATCTCAACAATAAGTAATTTCCCCCCAATTTATGTCTAAGAACCCTAACCTATGATTCAATATCAAGGCATCAATTCTTTATCGAATTTAAAAATGAATTTTTTTAAGATCATGTTTAGAATACCTTACCCGGTACAAATTAAGATTTTGATCTTTAACCAGTTGAAGATTTTCAACTCCCTCCTTTCTTTTCTTCTTGTTCAATTTCCTTCCGTTCTTTTCTTCTTGTTCAATTTCTTGGTAATCCTTTGCTCTCAAGTGTTTATCCCATCTATAAGCTCTTAATTTTGGATGGGTTCTTGAAATTTTAGTGTTTCTCTCTTGATTTCTCAAGAATGGGTATAAAACTCCCTATCTTCTCTCCTTATGGTTTCTACAGAATTTTTTGGTGAGGAGAGAGTATTTATACTCTATATTTTCCCTCATTTGCATTTAGGCCCCCTTTTTCCTTTAAGTGTATTATTCTCTTCAATTAAATCCAACCCTCAACAGTATTAGGTTTATTATAATGTCTCGAATTATTTTGCTTGGAAATTTATATTAAAAAATTTCTGAATTTCTATTTTTATTTAACCATATGCATGAATTTCTTCACTTTTATTTATTTATTATTTTTCCTGGGGTTTACAAAACCGGTTTGGAGTTGCTCATGTTGAATCTCTTAAGTACCTTTTGAACATATATCTCCTGAGATAGACAAAGTTTCTCCTTCTTCCTGTCACGTGTGATCTTCATGCCAAGAATCTGTTTTGCCGGTCCTAAGTCTTTCATTGCAAAAGACTTGCTTAACTCTTCCTTCAACATCTGAATCTTCTTAGCATCATGGCCAACAATCAACATATCATCCACATACAACAAGAGAATAATAAAGTTTCCATCTGGAAACCTTTTCATAAATACACAATGATCAGAAGTGGTCCTGTCATAACCATGGTCCACCATGAAAGAATCAAACTTCTTATACCATTGTCTTGGAGCTTGCTTTAACCCATATAGGCTCTTTTTCAACTTGCAAACTAACTGCTCTTTACCTTTTGCTTCAAACCCTTCAGGCTGCTCCATGTAGATTTCTTCATCTAAATCACCATGGAGAAAGGCAGTTTTCACATCAAGTTGCTCAACTTCAAGATTCAAACTAGCAGCTAAGCCAAGCACAACTCGGATTGAAGACATCTTGACCACTGGTGAAAAGATTTCTTCAAAATCAATACCCTTCTTCTGACCAAAACCTTTCACAACCAATCTTGCCTTGTACCTTGGCTGTGAGCAATGTTCATCAATTTTCAACCTGAACACCCATTTGTTCTTGAGTGCTCTCTTACCTTTAGGAAGCTTCACTAACTCAAAAGTATGGTTTTCATGCAAGGATTTCATCTCTTCTTGCATTGCTTTCAACCACTCACTTTTCTTCTCATGTGACATAGTTTCATCAAAGCATTCTGACTCTCCCCCATCAGTAACCAATACATACTCATGAGGAGAATATCTAGTGGAAGGTTGGCGAAGTCTAGTTGACCTTCTCAATTGTGACTCATCTGGAGCTTCCTGCATAACTTGTTCAGGAATAACATCAATATCATCATTAGCTGATTCAGGATCACCAACTAATGGCTCAATAAGAAAACCACCATTATCATCATTTTGCAAATCTCCCCCATGATTAGCAGGCATCAAAGGTAACTATGGAGTAGGTCTTGGATTTGAATTATATGGAATAAAAATGGTAGACTCTATTTTCTCCTTCTGTTCAAAGTCTTCAATGGTTTGATCTTCAAAGAAGATAACATATCTGCTTCTCACAATTTTCTTCTCCTATGGATCCCACAACCTATAGCCAAACTCATCATCTTTAGAGCCCAAGAAAATACACTACTTTGTCTTGCTGCCAAGCTTAGACCTTTCATCCCTGGTGTCGCACGTCCCCCGCGCGGTGATTCAGCGATTTTTCGTTAATTTTGCTTGATTGGTTCTTTGAGAGTCACCACCTAGTATTTCATTGAGGGTTACTAGGAAACTCGGATTTACTGATCATTGTCAAAGATTCGAGAGTTAGGGACTGGTTGTAACTAGGAATGGTATTAGCACCCCTAGCGCACCCTACCTGAAGTAAGCTGCTTTGCGATTTGATGTGATTTGAAAATTCAAAATATTAATTAAATTCTAAGGTTTTAATAAATCAGTTATTAAATCCCCGAATACGTATAGAAACATGTTCTTACACTCTCATGGAAAATATAACATGATTTTATTTATCCTTGAGATATTTAATCATATTCAAATTAAACAATTAATTTTTTGTCTTTTTTATTTTATAATTCAATAACATAAATTAAAAAAAAATACAAACACACACATCCCTTTTTACTATTTTCTCACCCATAATTACATGTTTACAAAATAAAATAAAAAATCAAAATTAACCAAACAAACCCTTAACATTCCAAAATTACAGAACCCACTCCTAAAAAATAACAGGAAACTGCGGGGACGCCCTTTGGAATCTGCAGGAACAGTGGCTGGAAGGTTTCTGGGGCGCTGGAACAGTGGCGGCGCGTCTCCTCCACGCGCCACCGCCCCTGGCGGCGCGTGAACCCACGCGCCGCTGCGAAAACAACCGGGAAACAGGGGGGCTGTAACAGCCTCCTCTCCTCTTCCTTTTCCTGCCGGCGGTGAGGAAATCTGTCACCTGCAACAGAAAGAAAACGCACAAACAGCAATGGAGGCAAGACCAAGGGGGCCGCCGGCTGTTTATATCTGTCCGGTTCCAACGCCTTCTCCCTTCTCTGTTTATTTTCCTTCTATCGATGATGGATTTGGTGGTTGGGAGAGCTTCTTCTTCTTCTCATCCGCCTCAGGTGGCGGCAAGACCAAGGGGGCCGCCGGCTGCTAGGCTTTTGTCGGGTTTAGCCAGCGGAGATAGAAATGGAGGTCCAGTCGGCGGGCTCGGTTGGGGGAGATGAAGAGGTTGCTGGCTGCTGCTGTTCGGTGAGCTGGGTCTGCTGGATCTTCAGACGGCGCTGCTGCGGAGACACTGCTGGTTTGCCCAAATGGTGGGCAGCTGAAGAACAGCGGAGGCTACCGCTGTGTTCGGTCCAGAGATGAAAGGAGCGGCGGCCGGTCTCTGTTGGGTGGAGCTGGAAAGGACAATGGGGGAATGGTTCTGTTTTGTGGTGGCCTTGGCTGGTTTTTCGAGTTGGAGATAAACCAGAGAAGGGAAGGGGTTTTGACTTGTTGGGAAGATGTGGCCAGGGGAGCTGGCAGCTGGAGAAGTTATGTGGGGGAAGAGAAAACAAAAGGGAAAAGGCTGGGGGGATCCTCTACCAGGGGGTTTTCTCCCGTTTGTTTTTGTAAAAGAGAAGGGGAGGGTGTTTTTTGGGTTCTCCTCTTGCAGGGAAAATGGAGAGCCAAGCTTTTATTGGTTCTGGACTAAACAAAACTCAAAACTCCCAAAAGGGTGGGGCGGCGGCTTCTCTGTAGATAAATTTAGGTTGGGTTTTTTTGCTTCCCCCAAATTTCCTCCGCCCCATGTCTGTAAATTTTCCTCCGCCCCCGTGAATAAATTTTCCTCCGCGCCCCCCCCCCCGCCAATTTTTCACTGTAGCATGGTATTTATAGGAAAAGGTTTTGCTAGGTTTTCAACCTAGTCCCTCAACTTTTCCTTTCCTTTTCTTTTCCTTTTTTTTTTGTAAATTTTGATTTTTTCTTTTTTTTTTGTATTTTTAAAAGCGAGCAATATCAATGTCAACTCAACAAGAAAAATCAGTGATCATAAAATTTACGCGTTAAAAGTTGAACGCGTTCCAAATACCTTTGAAAATTTAAATTCTTCTGAGATGACGTTGAAAATGCTAAAAATAATGCAAATATATCAAAATGCAATTTTTGGGGGTTTTCGTTGTTTTTTTGCTATTTTTTAATTTTTTCTGAAATTTTATCAAAAACATGGGTCAAAAATTGGGTAGCAACACCTGAAAACATGTACAAATGCTCTGCATCCAAACACTCTCAAGTGTGCATAAGAAACATCATTTCCTTTCCAAACTCTATCTGGAACATCAAATTCAAGAGGAACTGATGGAGAAAGGTTGATCATGGCAACTGCAGTCTTCATTGCCTCACCCCAAAATGACTTAGGCAGCTTTGCATGAGAGAGCATACATCTAATTCTTTCAACAATGGTTCTGTTCATTCTCTCAGCCACTCCATTCTACTGTGGAGTCATAGGAACTGTCTTCTCCAACTTGATACCATGTTCCCTGCAATACTTCTCAAAAGGACCCTTGTATTCACCACCATTGTCAGCTCGAATACATTTTAGCTTTCTACCAGTTTCTCTTTCAACTCTGGCATGGAAATCCTTACAGACATCAAGCATCTGATCTTTGGATTTCAAACAAGTTGCCCAAATTTTCCTGGAGTGATCATCAATAAAACTAACAAAGTACAATGCACCTCCAAGAGACTTATCAATCATAGAGCAAACATTAGTATGAACTAAATCAAGAACATGTGATATTCTATGTGAAGGTGATCTTTGAAATGCAACTCTATGTTGTTTACCAACTAAACAATGAGTACATGTGTTCAAGTTCATACATTTTAAAGGAAGGTAGTTCTTCTTGGCAAGGATGCCAAGGCCTTTCTCACTCAAATGTCCAAGCCGTTTATGCCATAGATCAGTAGAGCAATCTTCAATTGCATTCACCTCCCCTTTGATCACCTTGGCTTGTGACATGTAGAGACTCATCTTCTTCCCTTTAGCAACAATTAAGGAATTTCTGGAGAGCTTCCATTTACCATCTCCAAAGTAATTGTGATAGCCTTCTTCATCAAGAGTACCTATAGAGATCAAATGTAGGCGCATATTAGGCACATGCCTAACATCTTTGAGTAACAACTTGCACCCAGTATTGGTTTCCAACCAAATGTCTCCAATGCCCACAACACTAGCCATCCCTTAATTTCCCATCCTAACTTGACCAAAGTCACCAGCAGTGTAGGATGTGTAAAAATCACGTCGGGGTGTAACATGGTAAGAAGCTGCTGAATCTGCAACCCAGGTGGTATCTTGACATGCAAGATTAACACAACCATCATCACAAACAATGGCAACATCACCATCAAATGCAACTGCAGCTGTACCATTCTCTTCATTCTTGTCTTCATCTCTACCCTTTTTATCTCTTTTATACTTTCTATAATCTTTTTGAATATGCCCAGGCTTGTCACAATAATAACACTTAAAACTCTTTCTTGACTGAGATCTTCCTCTTGGCTTCCATTTGCCTTTTCTATTGCTGGATTCTCTATCTTGTTTACCATGAGAGAACCTACTTTGACTTCTCCCTCGACTTTCTGTAACAAGTGCATGAGACTCGGAAGTGCTTGTCCCTTTCCTCCTCTTCTCTTCGTTGAGGATACAATCCTTCACTGTTTTCAAAGTGATCTTTCCATTCGGAGTAGAATTGCTAAGTGACACCACCAAAGTCTCCCAACTATCCAATAATGAGCTCAATAGGATTAATGCTTGCATCTCATCGGCTAACTCAAGATTCATCAATGACAGCTGATTCAAGAACCCTTGGAATACATTTATATGCACTGAAGCATCTTCACCATCTCTATACTTCAAATTCACAAGGTCTCTAATTACAAAAACCTTGTTTTGTGCACTCTTCTTGGTAAAGGTTTCTTCCAACATCTTACAAACTGTATAGCAGTCATGTTCTTGAGAAATATGATTAATGGACTTAGAAGATACCCATTTTCTAACATTAGCGGTAGCCTTTCTATTAAGTCCATTCCATTTTGCATCATCCATATCATCAGGCTTTATTCCTTTACATTCAATCGGCAAAGCCAAATCATTGCAATATAAGTGATCCTCCATCATTGTTTTCCAAAGAAAATAATTGGAGGAAATGAGCTTTATCATGCCCAAATCTTCCTTTTCCATTTTAACTGCACAAGAAATTCAATCTACACAACCGAATGCTCTGATACCACTTTGTTGGGAAAAACTAGGAACAACTGAACACCAATTTAGCATAATACAATTCACAATTCACAATTCACAAGTCCCAATCCTTTTTCCTCTTTGTGCAATCAAAACAGAATTAAACAATGGACAAATATAATGCAATAATCACACAAATCAACATCAAGATTTTTACGTGGAAAACCCAATGTGGGAAAAACCACGGGACCGTAGTCCACCTAAAAACTTCCACTATAAAAAAATAATGGGTTCACAATTGTTCTTCCTCAGATTCAACTAAGGGCTACAACATATATATCATCAAGAACTACTTATTCTCGGAATACAACAAGATTAAAGAGAGTAATGTTAGAGAAAAGCTCACAACACTAACAACCCCGTTTTCTGTCAAAACGACCAGCTTCCACACCATCAATTTTCAATTCAACCATTCAGAATGAAGAGTAACGTGTCTAGAAGCTGCTATCCAAATCTCAGCCCGATCCAACGATGAACGAGCTGGAAATCGAAGAAAGAAGACAGACTGCTCTGCCGCCTCTTCTTCTTTCTTTCTCATGTTTTTCTCTGCTCTTTTTTGTTCTTCACTATTGCCTCTACAATGGCAGCTTAATTTAAATCAAAGAGGCAGCCAGCTGCCTCTCTTCTTAATTAATGTGGTGGTCCCCCCATCACATGGTGCGGGACCACACAACAACTATTCACAACTTGAATATTTCGATTCATTGAAGATTACAAGCAACTCAAACACATAATTTAAAACAGATGGTAAGAGTCGAAATGTTGAGGCTAGAGTCCATGGAAGGCAGAATTTAAAACCTAAATGTTGAGGCTAGAGTCCATGGAAGGCAGAATTTAAAACCTTTCCTTAGGTAATCATCCTTGGATAATACTAGTCTTTTTCTTTCTTTTTGTATTTACTTTTTATTTTTGTAATTATCTTTTTTTTTTATGTTTGTTTTTTGTGTATCTTGTTTTTGGCTACCTTGATTAGCCCTTTCAATATATTGTTTTATTCCAAAAAAAAAAAAACAATTAAAAGCCCTGACTCCAATGCATCTTGGAATTTTCCATCAGGTGAATGTACTCCCATCAGCTTAAAAATCAATCTCTGCCTTTGACTCCCAATACTTGCATATCCAAACCTGGAGGAAGAGGAGGAGACGGAAGAGTTAGGGGGCAAAGAAAACGACACCGCCTTCTTCATCTTTGAGGATGCAGGGTTTCTTGGTGCCTGGTTTCCAGAATTGCTGTGACATTTTTATTTTTATTTTGAATACAATAAATAAATAAATGTAAACCAGTTCAATATAATTCTTTCCCAATATTACAACTAATAATGATTTTTCTAAATATATTTACCAAGAAAATATGTAATAAGGCGATTGTTATGCAATTCTGATCCATAATAGGGAGATTCAGATTCCAAAAGCAGACTTTCTCACCGTACACAAATAACCATCTTTCGAAACAAATCCTGAATCTAGTGGATAAAAAAATTATCTTTAACAAAACAAAAACCCAAAAATTAAATCACATATGAATTCTTAATTATTATTGGTTTTGTAAATTTTCATTTGTTTCAACTATTAGGGACCAATTGATGAGTTTTGTTTTACCTTGCTCTTCTTGATGATGTCTTGGCTGACGTTGTTTTTCAATATTAGCTGGAAATCCACCTGGAATCTAATATATGTATTAAGAGTTTGTTTTGGTAAAGTAATGCCAAGTGATTTTTAAAAGTATTTTTTTAATTAATATTAAAATAATTATTTTAGATTATTTATTATTTATTTTTGATATCAGTATATTAAAACTATTAAAAATAAATCTAACAAAAATAATTAATTTTTTACATTACTAATCAAAATAAGAGTTTGGATGCTGGAATAAGAAAACTCAAGACAAAGAATTTTTATTTGTGTTTGGCTTGCATATGTGAACTATATATGCAACAAGTATTTAATTACGAGTTAATTTGTGAAATTAACTGCAATGTATTATTAAAATGGATCTATGTATTAAAGATAAGAAATCATCTCGATATATAACAAATTTGTTAAAAATTTAGAATTTGTTGTAATTAACTAAATTTTAAAACCATCTACTTTGAATAACTTTTTTTTTCAGTTTAGGGTAATTTCATATGAGAAACTCATCTGTTTATGAGGTGTGGTTGGTGGGTTCGATTTGGTAAAATCTGGCAGCTAGTTTTTGTTGGCTTTGGTGTGAGGGGGATGTGTTAGGGCAGTGGAGACTTGGGTCTAGCTGGGAACTATTGTTGTTTGTGGCTAATTCAATGGCGCTTGTATTACTTGGGGTAGCAGGACTTGGCTATGGTTCGATAAAGTTGATGTCTGCCTCACTTGTAGGTGCACCACCTCTACTTGAGCCTGTGCCAACTGGGTCTGAAGGACATCAATTTGTTGGTGTACAGCAGATCTTGATCCTAGGATGAGAACACCTTCCTCTCGGAGAGGGGCCAAGGCCTTCTCCATGTTGGAGTGGTGGGTGCTGTCTCTATCCAACTGAACATCAATGGGACTCAAGCACCGTGGTCAAGCCCTCGTTTCTTTTCTTCTTCAACATGCTCAATGCCAGATGACATAAGCAATTCCTTCACCCTCTTAGCTAATTTTGGAGCTCCTGACAGGATCATCCTTCACTCACTAGTCTGTTGACAAGGATTAATTCTTGGTTTAGAAAAAATTATTAATTAGAAAAACTAGAAATCAGGAACAAGTTTAGAAAAGATTGTGAGATATTTCTATTCTTAGTTTTCCATCCTTAAAAAGGATTTATTATACATGTATATATACAAGTTCTATGCAATAAAAAAAGAACACAATGAATTGATACAAACAATTATCTCTGAACTACCCAGACACTGTTGACATGGTATCGAAGCAGACGATCCAAATCTAAACCTTTTTTAAATCACAGACAACCTAAAACAATGGTAGAACCGAACCCACCAAACCATGCTCAAATTACTGCCACAAATTCCAAAACCAACACTCAAACCAACTCTACCCAAAACCCTGACCTGTCATATGTCGTCCCTGGAATCAAACTTAATGGCTAGAATTATGAACTATGGTCACAGATCATAGAGATGTTCGTCTCTGGCAGAGACAAACTTATTCAAGTCACCGGCATACCATTGAAGATTCTTCAACCCCACCATTGAAAAAAAAATCCATTGCCGAGTTGTATACACAAACTAAACCGATTCTCAAGCTGATGTCAACTTTAAATGCAAAGAGGGCACGAGAGCTCGCTCTAAAGCTGATGCTAGCTACAAGTAACTCCACTATAAACGTCAAGTAGGGTGCGTGGAATTTTGTTCGACACTCAAGGCGAATACTTTGGTAATTCACCCATAGAGACTTCTTTATGTCAATCACTAAGTAAGACTTTGGGTTTTGGCATCATGTCAGTGATGATAACCGGGACTACATCTTTGGAGGATCATGTAGCTAACTTGACAAAACTAGTTGAGGGGCTTTCAACTTCACTTAAGGAAAAATACCATAAAATAAGAGAGTTGATTAACAAACTCGAGTGCATGAATGAGGGAGGCCAAACTTCAGCTACCAAGATTTTGCAAGTAGATCGATTTGATGTCATTGAGGATTCTACAATTGGATCTACAAGGAATATTTGTGGTAAAACTGATGGCATCTTCACCACGGATCAACTTAAAGAACTTATCAAGGAAGTCATCACGGACCAAGTAAAAAGCTTAGTTTAACCTTCGTATTCTTATGCAAAATCATACACCCAACGAATTGACCTGCTAAAGATACCTCTAAGCTATCAACCATCAAAGTTTCAACAATTCAATGGCTAAGGGAATCCTAGGCAACATGTAGCTCACTTTGTGGAGACTAGCAACAATGCTAGAACTGATGGTGATCTCATGGTAAAACAGTTTGTTCGTTCCTTGAAAGGTAATGCTTTCGACTGGTACACTAACTTAAAGTTTGGTTCAATCGATAGTTACGAGTAATTGGAACATGAGTTTATTAACCGCTTCTACAGGACTCATCGTGTGGTTAGCATGATTGAACTCACCAATGTACGTCAACAGAAGGAAGAGCCTATCATGGAGTACATTCATCAGTGGAGAAACCTTAGCCTTAACTATAAAGATTGGCTCACAAAATTTTTTATGGTAGATAAATGTGTTTAAGGAATGCATTGGGGACTATGCTATATATTACAAGGCATCAAACCAAAGTCTTTTAAGGAATTGGCTACTCAAGTACATGACATGGAACTTAGTATTGCTGCAAGTGAAAGCTCATTATTATCTATGCAAGAGCCCAAGAGAAATAAGCCTGAAGGTCGTAGATTCAGAAAGTGTGCTCTAAATGTCGAGGGAAATCGATCTTTAGTAGTTAACTATACTATCATAAAGGTACCAATTAGAGTTACGAGGAAGATCGTCAACACCAGCTACTTTTAAAAAAGGTGAAAGAAGGAAACCATCCCTGAAAGAGCGACAAAAAAAAGTGTATTCATTCCTCGACTTAGACATATATAGGATGCTAAATGATCTACTTGAGGCAAATCTTATGGAGTTGTCAGAGGTGAAATGTCATAAAGAAGCAAACCAAGTGAACAATCTGAACTATTGTAAATAGCATCGCTTGATCAACCATCCTATAGCATTCCTAATTCCAGAATCAACAAAGTAATTATACTAATGAAAATTTATGGGTAATTTTTTTTTTGTTAGCTTATTTAAGGTTTACCAAAAATTTTATTGAAATTTTGGCAGAGTTTCCCTTATACCGAGGAGTTCCAAGTTATCGACAATTTATCCTGCATACATTTCATGTCCATTTTGTAATCACCATAAATTTATGTTGCATCGCAATCACAATTATTACTAGTCACAAGAATAACAATCCACATATTCATTCCAAATATAAAATTTACGATGCAAACAAAATGATAATTAAACATGCATAGTAACATTCATATTACAAGCATAAAATAGTAGAAATCTTAAGTCTCAATGATTAATATAAGGAGATAGTAATAACATTCGGGTCATGTAATTACTTAAAGCACAATACACTGAAATTCATCAATTTCAAATTCATACAAAAAGAATTAGAATTACTAACTTCCTAATTCATGCAAAAGGAATTAGAAACATGAAATTCATAAAAAAGAATTAGAAACACTAAATTTCTATTTCATACAAAAGGAACTAGACACCTAGGACACTACTCCTAACATGAATGGGAAGGACCTGCAATATCAAAATGTGAAAATAAGTATATTAAATGTAAAAATACAACAAAGATGATGGAGAGTCACTACTAGATGTATCTACGTATATAATTACCTACTCGATAGTACATAATCATAGTTGTCCAGAAAAAAAACCCACACTTAACTCTTCATTTACTACATCTAGAGCTATCATTCTACAACCCACTAATGATTTTCTTTTTCAATTATTACTTGTTGTTCTTTGTTAGGTACACCCATCTTATTACCCTACCTCAAGTTTTGTAATTAATGAGTTCGGGTGGGGGCAGTTTAGTATTTTAATAAATAAAAAGTATTTTAAAAAATAGGCTAACATATGTTGCGCAAGCATCAATGTTTCAGGCACTTCGTCGTCTTTAGACAACATATGTGGTTGATACCAATGGCTAAAATTATCATACCGGGGTGGCTTCCGGTTTTTCTCGACATTTCCTCCATGAAAATGAGGCATGCGTATAGAGACTGGTTTAACACCTACAACCATTCTTTTTCTTTTTCTTTTTCTTTCCTCTCTCTTTCTTAGTATTTGCACTTGCCTTGTGATTTTTCAAATCAACCACTAAACTTCTTCTTTTTTTATTTAGTCCTTGTTCTTTTGGTTATTGTATATTATATTTGAAATAATTTATGAAATTAGATTTTTATTTTAATTTTATCCTCATTCAATTTATGAAATTATCAAAATTTTTTTATAGAATCTAGGATAATTTTTAGAATTGAATTTTTTTTGCGATTTCATCCTCCATTATTATTTTTTCCAATAGATTTCATCATCATTCTTTTGATTATTGTTTTCTTTTTCCTTTGCAAATTTTTTTAGATTGGTATTTGTTTAACCTAATTTCATCCTTCAAGATTTAATTGGTTTGAATTTGAGCTTATTGGTTAAGTCGGTGTCTAGGATTTTATGAGTTACAAGTTTTGGAAATTAACCCAGCTAGCTTTAAAGGGCTCACTCGAGATTGCTTTGTTTTATTTATTATTTTTTTAAGCTAATATTTTTTTAGTTTATGATTGAATAAAAAAGTTATAATCATTTTAAGACATTATATATGTTGGTTTGATATAATTGATCCTTCTCTTAGACTTAACTCTATCTCATTAATCCATAAAAAATATTAGTCAGGCCATTCTCAGTCTATTTAGAACAAATCCTATATCAACAATTTGATAATTGATACAGTTCATCAGAACACAACATATTATGGGAAGACCATAACGATAATATGAAGTCTCAAAGATTGATCGGAAAGAAAAGAAAGATCTTTACAACATTTATTCCAAATTCATTTCATTATACAACTGATTAATTGAAGATGAAACAAGATGTGTGTCTGTGTTTAATAATTAATTAAGAGGTGATATTATTAAGAAAAAAAATTGATTCTTCCACTTATTAAAATAATATTTAGATAGTGAAAGGTGATTCTAGAAAAACAAATTCTAGATAAAAAAAAATACATTTTTCCAGATTCAGAAATAAAAAATAAAATAAAATTGCCTCACGCTTAACTGAACTTGCCTGGCTTTTTCCCCATCTATTTGAGTGATGTTGGTGGGCTTGGGCTGGGAGCATGGTTGTTTTTCCTCTTGGGCTATTTTTCTTTTGCTTGGTTTGCTATCGGCTCATCAGCTCACTTTGCATCTGCCTTTCACTCTGCCTCTCTTCGCCTGGTTTCCCGCGCTGCCCCTCCCTCTCACTTGAAGCCACCAAGAGCTGAGCAGTTATCACGAGGTGGGAGTGCATCTCTTTGTCTCTTCAATTTACATAGTTTTGGCACGACTGCGATTTCAGCTTGCTGTTATTGGGGGGTGGGTGCTGATTGGATGGATTATGAGTCTGTTTCACGGGTCTTCGTCGCTTGATTGGTGTGCTGGAATGGCTGCCCTTGAATGATGCTCCCAGCTTGGCAAGTTATGCGAGCTTTTTGCAGGATGTTCAAGGTATTTTTTGTTGGGATGGGTGTTGGACGAACGTGCTTGCCTTTTTAAGTGGATTTGGTTTCGATGGCCCATTCCATCTTCTTTGATTTGGGAGAGTTTAGGTACGATTTTTCAGCTTGGTTTGATTTAAATTGTTTTTTTTATATATATTGCTATATAGTACAACCTTGCCATGCTTTGCCAATTCAATTTTGGGTGTCCGGCCATGTTAGCTGTAACATTGATGCCTACTACCCTTGATATCATCTTTCCCATCATGGTCAGCTGGACTTTTTTTTTCTGGGATGTGCTTGTTTAAGTCTGATTGGGAGACCTATAAAGGAGTCCCTATGCTAATTTATCTATTTTCTTTACTTGGTTTTGCATTCCTGCTTTCTCTCTTCTGCTCAATGCTGTAGCTCAATTGGAATTCAATTTATTGTCATTGGTTTTTTACTATCTTTCAGGTTTCCATTCTTTTTTCTCACCCCATTGTTGTTTGACAGTTGTTTTGCCATGTACTGTCCCTAATTTATTTTTTTTGAGTTGAATTTAGCTCAGTGGTGTTATTTTCTGCTTTCTTTCTCAGGATTTTGGCTCTTTTGCTGGCGCAGCCACCTGATATTCCATGGCTTAGGTTGCGTGATGTTGCTCCAGCTCACAATTTGCAAGGTTTGTTTCTTTCCAGAGACCCTGCTCGTTTCTTTTTCTTTTTTTCGGGAAGGACTTTTTTATTAGGTTTAAGAGCATGTCTGAGCTTCCTCCTATTTTTTGGCTTGCTCACCTTCGTTTGTTTTGTTTTATGTGATGCTCCAGTTACTGGTTGTATGATGTGTTCAGGAATGATGTGTGTCTTTGATTGCCTTCGACTAGGCTCGATCGAATAGCCTTTGTCAGGGTTATGTGACTGGCTGGTTTTTTGCAGGTGTTCAGGAATGATGTGTGTCTTCCTTCACTGCATTCATTTTCGTATGGCTAAATTTATTTCAGATGGTTTCAATATCGGCTTTTCCTAGATCCATCTTTTTGTTGTTTTTTATTGTGGTTTGTTTTTGATGTCGTTGAGGATGGTTGCATTTCAATCGTGGCCTCTTACTTACTTTTGTTCTATGTTTGCTCATGTGCTGTTGCTTATCGGGTTGGGCCGTTCTTCATTGCTTGCTGCATTTTTAGCTACAGTAATTTGTTTTTTTTGGCCTTCTGCTGTTCTGTTTCTACATGTTAGTTCCTTCACTTTTTTTTTTAAGGATTTTGCTGTTTTTGATGTCGTTGAGGGTGTCATTTAATGTTTGTTAAAATTAGTTAAAGGACCCTAGAGTAATGCAGGGAACTGAGGAATAGGATGAATAGATGAAAACCAAACACTTGAGATCAGACAACATGAGATAAACAGTAATGTTGTAATGTTTAATTGGAGTTGAATTATTTAAATGCATATATCCAATTTCTCTTTGCATAAGCATCATTTTATGTTCCATTTAGTCCTGCCAGAGGCATTCACTCCCTTTCTCTTTGCAGCTTTAACTCTGTGATCATGGAAAAGGTACATTTTACAAGATATGCATTTTGGGGGCATCTATTGGAGAATGGAGATATGACTGCAAGAGGGATGACACAAAATCACATACGAAGATTCATTCTTGAAAATATAGTCATCTTCAGCCCTGGTTTAAAAAACATATAAATGTTCTCATTGAAGAACTTACATGGTTCCAGCAATCCGAGTGCTGATGTGGGTATTGTCCATCTTCATTTAGCTTTGCCAAACCAAAATCAGAAATTTTGGCATTGAGTTCCTTATCAAGAAACACATTGCTTGTTTTGATATCCCCATGCCCAATTTTTATTATTGACTCTTCATGGAGGTAATCCAAACCTCTAGCTGCTCGCAGGCAATTTTTCTGCCTGATAGGCCAGTCCAGTTTCAATCAGAACTTTACACCCTTCCCTGTAAATTATAGAAGATAAAAGACATTCAATTTCTTAAAGCCAAACAAATTACCTTTTTTCCAAAATGCTTCTGATGGAAGGAAGAAATTAACTCACCAAATAGAGCACGGGACAGGCAATTGTTCTGCATGTTCATGTACCCAAGCATTAATTGGTTTCCTCCTACTATATCTCGTACTATATACAATGATTACTAAACCTCGTACTATATCTTGTGTACTCGCAATATTGACTACTAAAAAACTTCTGATTATTATTAACAAAACTCTCTGGACTGGTTAGATTACTAGCTGACAACCTGAATGTATTCATCCTATATTATTACAATTATACATGAATTCTATGTGTTCTATCCTTTCTTGAAATACAGCTATTCTGCTACTTAATACTGCTATTTGTTCTGAAACTTCATCTATCTCAGATTGAGTCCAATAAGGGGTCAAGTATCTCATAAAATCTATAGCTGGTCTTAATTCTAATTTAAATCGTCTTATATTCAGTCTTAATTCTCTTAATGCATTATTTGCACTTCTAATCTGGTCTCTATATCTAATATGTCTTTTTTTATTTTCTTCAAACTCCCCACCTACTAGCTTCTTATCTGGAAATGAATCTCCCCTGCTCTCATCACCATTGCATTGAAGACCTCTAAGAGACCTATCTCTCGCAGCAGGCTGCACATGTTCTCTAATCATATTCTCCACATCAATCATCATGACATCATTGTTCACTGAGGAAGAACATTGTTGATCATAATTTCTTTCAAGGCCAAGACATTGTAGATCTGCTGGTTGGGACGAATCTCCTCTAGGCTTATCTTCATTAGCTGTAAGCCTCTCAGGAGAGCCACCTCTCACAACAAGCTGGTTCAATCCCGTGATCATGCCCTCATTATCATGATCCTCCAAGGAAAAAGTTATGTTGTCCCGAGTATTTCTTTCACACTCTTGCTCCACTTGCTCCCTTCCCACAGCAGTCCCTGGTGCAACAGGGATCAGGTCTCTAGGAAAACTACAAACCCTATCAAGCTGAAAATTTCCCATGTTCATCTGCACGAATTCTAGTTCTCCAGGTGAGTGAAAATACCATTCTGGTTCCGTTTCTGCATCGGTCACTACGTTTCCAACTTCACTGTTTTGCTCTAGCAAAGAAGTTGACATTGTGTTGTAAGCCCCATCATTGTTTGACGTTGCTGTGGTTTTACGTTTCTTTTCTGGAGGACCATCAACAGCAGCTGACAATGCGGCTTGAACATCTTGTGGAACTTTGTCACAAATTGTAACGCCACCGCTTTGAACTCCTGACCAATGATGCTTGAACCTGGTGATCGGAGTTTGATTGGATAATAAATGCCCACAAAACTTACACCGCCTACGACCGCCAGGTATCTCCTCAACATGCTCCCAGAATGGACCCTTTGGTAGAACCATTTTCTCCTTTTTCTTCTGTGGCCTGCAGGGGGGAATAACAAATTCATTTATATGGAGACAATACAGAACTAAGGATTGCATTCCATGGAAGACAATGAGATAAATCTCTGAAACAGAACTAAGCAAAGGAAAAGGATGCGTATATATGTATATACCTTCTGGTCTGATAATCTGATATTGTCTCTTCAAAAGAATGCCCTTGCAGCTGTGTGACAGAGATGATAATTGAAGTTGGTAGCAATACAAGCTGCGAGAACTGAACAACAATTTCAGCTTTGAAAAACAGAAACAATATTCATGTAATATTTTTCCTAGAGAAATAAAAGAGAGATCAATCCAGTATTGTTTAATTTGTGCAAGGGAAATTATTTTTTACGAGTAAGAAAATGAAAATTTTGAAGAAATCATTACTTTTTAAACAAGTAAGAAAAGGAAAAGACTGCATGCATACCTCGATCTTACGAAGCAGTGCCCTTCAAAGAAAGAAGTCCAGAAGCGAAGGGAGCAAGTACAAATTCTACAGTTCGTCGACAACCAGCAAACATCCTATCCATAAGAAATAAACTGAAGTTGTAAAACAAAGCATGTATAATTAAATCAATCATTAGGAACAAGTTCTACAACTTGGTCAACGATATTAATATAACCAAATGGACACTTTTATTTGGAAGAATCAAAACAAATACGTGTACAAACAAGAAAAGAAAGTAGAATTTATAGTATGAGTCGAGTTCAATTATTGATTAAGCAACTTATATAATTAGTGGTAGAAACAAGAAAAGAAAGTAGAATTTACCTTGGAAGGAAGAAAGACGTTGAACTCCAGATGAGATGATTCAATCAGAAAAAGGCAGCACAGATCATCAGAAAGGTTTAATAAATTTGGTGAGGGAATTTAGGAATTCAATAGTATACTAAGAGATCTCTTTTACTGGAAGACTAGCTATTAAAGTCATTGCGATTTGGAAGCAACTTTATCAAAGTCGTAAAGGCATGTCTTTTTCTTTGGAGAAGTCAACAATTTGGCAGGAAGCTACAACTTTGCCGATGGTAAGCAAGCTGTGTCCCACCGTTTTCAATGATTAGCTTCCAGCTGATAATAATATAAATTATATATTAAAATAAATAATCAATCAAATTTAAGTTTTATTATTTTTATTTATTTAATAAAATTAAATATAAAATAGTATATGGTTGTAAGTTTTAAATTCAAATTTTTTTATAATAATACGTAGTCTCCACTCTTTAATATAATAATACATGGTATTCAAGAAATAGTCTTTAATATAATAATTATCCATAATCATGATTAATTTCATATTAATAATTTAAATATTTATATTACTTCTATAACATATAAAATATTATTCACTCATCTTACTTAGTTTCTCAAGTTCTTTTCCCTTTCCTCATCCTCATCTTCTTCTCTTTTTTTCTCTCTCTTCTCGATTCTCTCTCTAAAATTAGCTTTCTTTTTCTTTATTTTTTTTTTCTATTTATATTTATCAAGTTTTTATTCAACTACCTTCATCCATTTACACCTATTTTAAGTCTTCAAAGGCATTGTTGTCTTTTCTTATTTATTTTCTCTTTTTTTTTTCAAAACATCGCTGGCGCTGCCAAAGACATTTATCTCATCACTACCATATGAAGAAGGAATAATGTTCTGCTAAATGTTGAAAATAGGAAGAAGGATTCGGATATATAAATATTTACTCATGAAAAAAAGAGAAAAATGGAAATTCTAGTTAAAATCAACTTATAGGTACTGTGAAACAGAAATGTATTTTGTCCAAACTAAAAGAAACCAATGTTGCATTTATAGAAGTTCATTGATTTCTAGAAGCAGGACATAGACAGTTTTGTTTTAGACATGAATGTACTTTACTTCTGCAACATTTAAGGGAGAAAATGAAGTCTCAAGTGATTATATTGACACAAGATGTTAAATTCTTAAGTAATGGCCAGAAAATAGTATGAGAAATGGAAAAATTTCTTGAATATGTTATAACAAATTAATATTTGAGTAATGATTCACAGTTTGATTAGTTGTTAGAACCTTAATATTACAATGTGATGTTTTGCAATGAGCATTAAACCGAGACTAGCATGCATCAAATGTTTTACAAATGTTTTCCAATCAGCATTAAACAAAGAATGAAGGAGAATTTTAGAGAGTATAATCTTCCTCAGTCAAGAAGGTAAACAAACTCCTCCTTTGGCCTGTAGTTTGTGTTGCTCTTAGCACTGACAATTTCCAAAGCAATAACTCCAAAGACATTTATTTTTTGAACTCCAAAAGAAATGCTTCTGGTGAATGGAAGAAATAAACTCAACAAATAGAGCACGGGACAGGCAATTGTACACAAGCTTTAATTGGTTTCCTTCAACAATGAAAAGTTCCCACCTCAAACTCATGGCTAAGAATTAATAATTTGCTCTGCTTTCTTTGTTTTCTGTTCTACATTTAAAACCTAAGCAATTTTATGGAGAACATTTGACCTCTTGCTAAAGCTATTTTTCTACCGCAAACTTATAGAGTGTAGTGAGGACAGATGAGAGAAACCATCAAACATTCAGTTACCTTGTAAACAGAAGCAAAAACACCCTAATGACAAAATCAAACAGTTACATCTATGAGGTTCTTGAATTAGGATTTGTTTTTTATTTTTTTTATGGAAATTAACTTTTGAAACATGAAATCTTTGGGTTGCAGCGGAACTTCAAGTTGAAAAATAAATCTGGCGGAAATCGACATGCACATTCTTGTTTCTTTCCAGAAGCCATTGAGGAACAGATCTAGTGAGCTTGTTTCCTGTCAAGTACGTTGACAAATTAAAAGGGTTTGTACGTTAGAACCTTAATATTCACAATTCGAATATTTTGATTCACAATCGTTTGGTAAATCAGCATTAATTCATAGAAATGTGAGAAACTCTGCTCATAAGTTATAATCTCAAAGCATTAATTCATAGAAATGTGAGAACTTGTCGATCAAACGCGCACACACACACACACACATTAAGGGCTCAAGAATGATATTATATTACACTCTATCAGTTCTTGTAGGCCTACAATATTAGGGAAACTCCTGCATGGTGGGAGACACGTCTCCACTTAAAAACAACTACTACAATACTAGCTGAACCTAGGAAATGCCTTGGCAAGTCAGAACCTACTACAGTGTGATGTTTTGCAATGAGCGTTAACCGAGACTAGCATCAAATGTTTTACAAATGTTTTCCAATCAGCATTAAACAAAGAATGAAAGAGAGTTTTAGAGAGTATAAGCTTCCTCAGTCAAACCTCTAGCTATGCCTAGACAAATTTTCTGCCTGGTAGGCCAATCCATTTCAATCTGAACATTGCATCTTTCACTGTAAATAATGGAAGATAAAAGACATCCTACAAAAATCCAATTAAGCGGACACATAGCTTAAGGTTAATTCATTAAAATCCAATTAAAACACCAATGCTTACTTTTAATTTAATATTATATTAAGGGCAGCGTCGTCACTCATCCTACAAAAACCTTACAAAGGGAAGAAGCACATCCTTAGCGTTAGGATGCTCCCACTTCACTACTGACTCCCACCATTCTTTTGGTTCTATATACATTCTTTTAAGAGAAGGGGGAGGAGATGGCTGGCCATTTTCAAGCAACGGAGGACAAATTCCCATCCTCTTCAGCTTCTCACATTCTATAATCCAAATTACCTCGAGAGAATCGCAAATCAGTGTTGCATTGCAAATACTTTTCAGTTCTGGTAATCCAACCAAGTGCAGAAGTCTTAACTTGGGGAGTTTGAATTCGTTGTTGCTGCTTTCTTCACCCATAACCCCTTCTTCATCTGATCTTGTTCCAAGTATTATCTCCTCCATTTTCTCACATTCTTCAACTGTAATCTCTTCCAAGTTTACAAGGCTTGGCAGCAAGACAAGAGGGAACAACTTCTTCATGCTCTTACAGCCAGAACAATTAAACCTTTTAAGACCAGTAAATATACCGTTGTAAGATGGCAAAGGTAGTGGAGCAGAGCAGTACCAAGAAGATGAAACCAAGCTCTCCATGCTATTGCAACTACTAATATAGATATACTCCAGATCAGTTGCATACTTTATTAGAGAGGAAACATCGCATAAGCTTTTTGCATCATCACATTCATCAATGGTCAGTTGTTGAATGTCCTCTGGGAACATGTCCCGAAAATCTCCGTCTCTGTTGATACTCAATTTACTCAAAACAATTACTTTATTTTTGTCATGTTCATAATGATTGTGATGTAGCAGTCCTACAGCAATTCTGTATTTTTTTAGCAATCGGGTCTTATCTCGAGAATTGAGATACTCCACAAAGTCAGAGCAACCTTCAAAATGGCATTCCAAAGTTTCCAACTTCCTCAAGCATCCCACTTCCTTTCCTTTAACTGTTATTGGAGAATATAATGGAAATATAAAACGATTGTCAACAACCGAATCCTCCAGTAACACAAAGACTTGCAGGTGAGAGAGTTTAGGTAACAACCCACTAGGAAACTCCTTTTCACCACATCCATCCATTATAAGATAACTCAGGTTGCATAGACATTCCATGCCTTGAGGCATCTTTTCAAGTGCCAAAGAACCAGAGAGATCTAACCTCTTCAGTGCCCTGAGCTTTTCTAATGACGGTACATGCCTTAACATTTTACAACCAATGAACAGTAATGCAGTGAGATTCACCAATTCAGAGACAGAATCGGGCGGTTTTGTGATACCTGTATAAGACAGATCCAGAACCTTGAGCTCATGCAATTGCTCAAAAAATGAATCTGCAATAAGCACCAGTTGATTTCCGCACAACAATAGAGTTGAAAGATTGGGACACCTTGGTGAATGGCCTGAAGGAATTTTTTCAATTTGGTTATGCATCAGTGAAACTCTCATAAGATTCTCTGTCCACTCCTCTGCACCTGGCAATTCTCTTAACTGTTCACCTGCTTTAACCATGCATTGAGAGTTCTCTTGCTGTATTTGGATGGCCATGTCTCTAATCAAGTCATGCATCTTGACATATCTTTCATCATCACCCCATTTCTCAGCACTTTCCAATAGGCAGACTCTTTCAAGTTTATTCAGCATCGAGTGGCCTTTGTTAAATTCTGCCTCCCTACTCTTCAGCCCTTTTATCACTCCCTCGTCAATCAAATAAGCTATCAAATGCTCTCTAGGGATCATGAAGTCTTCCGGGAATAATGCACAGTACAAGAAACATTGTTGCAGTGCTGACTCCTTTAAGTGCATATAACTAAATCTTAATATTTGGAATACCTCCTCATCCATGCCCTCCTGCCGAACTCTTGATTGTTTCAGTTCCTCTAAAGCATTCCTCCACTCACATATATCATCCACTCCCCTCATGGTTCCGGCCATTGTTTTAATTCCTAGAGGCAAACCAGCACATTCTCTTGCCATAGATTTTGCAATTTCTTCCACTTCTGAAGGAATACGTCCAAGTATCTTTGTGAACAGAGCCCAAGCTTCTTCCATTGAAAGAGGCTCCACTTTGATTGTCTCCTGGCAGACCATTCGCTGACAAACTTCAAATGATCGAGTTGTAAGAATTAGTTTGCATCCCTTCACTTGGATAGGAATTCCCACCACATCAAAATCAAAACAGTTCCACAAATCATCTAAAATGAGAACCCACCGTTGTTTCTCAATTAATGCTTTTGACATTTTGGCAGCCCTTTTCCTCTCGTTGTCTTCATTTGAAAGATCTAAACGAATGTCTCTTGCAATAAGATTCTGCAATTTATAAACACTAAAATCCTGCGATACCGTGATCCAGTGAACATGAGGAAAAGTGCCAGGTTCTTGTAGAAGCTGATTGTAGATATGTGTGAGCAATGTTGTTTTGCCCACACCCCCCATCCCGTAAATGCCAATACTTGATGAGGCTTCATCATTCATTATCCACGACCAGATAGCATTCTTATTATTTTCAAACTCTCCACCTGTTAGTTCTTCAGTTAGAAACACATCTCGTCCGCTCTCATCGCCATTACGTTGAAGAGCTTCACGAGAGCTATGTCTCACAACAGGCTGCCCAGGGTCTCCAACCATGTTGACTAGTGGAGTACGGAGTTGATCATGATATCTTCCATGGGTAAGACATGGTGGATCAGTTGGTTGGTAAGAATCTTCTTGAAGCTCATCGTGATTAACAAGTGGCCTCTCATGAGAACTACCTCTTACAACAGGCTGCCCAGTTACTCCCTCCAGATGTTGCCTTTGTGGTGCCACATTGTCGACTTCAACATGTAAGATAGTAGGTAATGGATCTCCTGGAGTCTCATTTGTGTTGCCTGTAAGCCCTCCAGAAGAGCTAGATCCTGCACCAGGCTGCACAACTCCTCCAGTCCCATTCTCTATATCATCCTCCATTACATTATTGATCTCTTCCAAAAATCTTTCAAGTGCTTGACCCATTGTACCTGGTGCTTGTATCCTTCCTGCATCTCCTGCCAAATTGTCGACTTCATTGTTTTGTTCTTGTGGAGTGGTTAAAATGGAATTTTCATTAAAATTGCTTGAACTTGCTATGGTTTTATGTCTTTTGTTGCCACCATGCACAGCTTGAAAAGCTGCTTCTTGAACGTCTTCAGGCACTTTGTCACAAATTGCAACACCACGCCCTCTGACTTTAGACAAATGCAATTTGATCCTCGAAACGGAAGTAGCAGCAGCAAATTTATAGCCACAAAATGTACAGTTGAAAGGACCATCATCCAGCTTCTCAACAAAATCCCAAAATGGATCCCTCTGTCTAGCCATTTTCACCGCTTTCTTCTTTGGCCCTTCAAACATCAAATAAAAAATTGTCAAATGTAAGGCATAAAATGGATGTTGAGTTAATTGGAAAATAAGAACTCAATCTTAAAATGAAAATTTAGAGGAAATCATTATTTTTTAAATAATTAAGCAAAGGAAACACTACAAGATTTAACAGTTTTACCGACAGAATTTTTCCGTCGGCATAAGACACATATTCCGTCGGTAATTAATTTTTGTCTGTCGGTAAATCCGTTGGTAATAAAAAAATATTATTACCGAGGGATATACCGACGAAATGAAGCGGATAAATTTATTTTTTTATTACCAACGGATTTACCGATGGAATTTCCGTCGGTAATTATTTAAAAACATTTTAAAAAAAAAATTCATTTTATAAAATTATAAAATAATTAAATTAACATAAATTAACACTGTATAATATATACTCAAAATGCTTGGAAAAAAGAATAAGAAAATCAACTCAAACAAATTTGCAACAAATAAATTCAACTAAAAAAATTCATATGAAAAAAATAAAGTTGCAATTGCTAAAAATTTAAAAATCCTATAAATAAATCTACTAAAAATTGATCTCATATGAAAAAAAAATCTCACAACAACATTTATACAATTATTAAGAACAAAAACAATGAAAAATAAAATAAAATAAAAATACAGTGAAAAAATCATGAAAAAAGAAGAAAAAAGAAAAATCTTACCTTAATATAGTTGCAAGTGAAGCTAAGGAGAGAAAAAAAAATTTCGTTAAGCATATTAATTAAAAAAAAACTAAGAGGATAAAAGAAGAAAGAAGAAGAAGACATACCCAAGCATGGAGGTAAAGAGAAGGAGATGAGGAGAGAAAATAAGAGAAAGAAATAGATAAGAAATGATGTTTTTTACATATAGTGAAGAAGAAGAAGAAGACATACCTTAATGATGTTTTTTACATATAGTGAAGAAGAAGAAGAACAAGAAGAATAAGAAATGGGTCTGTCTCTTGTGAAATAAGGGGATTCAGGTTTTTTATTGGGGCGCGTTACCGACGGATTTACCGACGGATAATTGAATATTAATATTTTTTAATTATTCCATCTGTAATTCCATCGGTAATATTTAATTTAAATTTTTAATTTCGTAAAAAGTTTTCAGAAACCGCCAAAACATTACCGACGATTTTTCAATCCGTCGGTGATTCCGTCTGTAATATTTAAATGAAAATCTTAAATTAATTGAATTTTTTCAGAAAACCACCAAATAACACCGACGACTTTTCAATCCGTTGGTGATTTTGTCCGTAAAGAACAACAATTAACAGTGCAATTGGAAAGTGAACAGTTCTGGAGCTCTCTGGAAAATACCGACGGAAAATTCCGTCGGCGATTCCCTTTGTAATTGACATGATGAATAGTGTTCACAGTTTACCAAAAAATTTACCGACGGAATAAATTCCGCCGGTAATTCCGTTGGTAAAAATGACACGTCATCATTTTTTTTTTGCTTTGTTTTAATTTTTTTTCCCACGGTAATTCCCTCGGTATTTCTGTTTGTATTTATTAATTTTCTGGTAGTGAAAAGAGTGCATACATCAATCTTACAAAGCAATGCCCTTCAAAGAAAGAAGCCAAGAAGCAAAGGCAGCAAGAACAAATCCTACAGTTTGTCAACAACTAGAAAATTGTTAGTTATTAAACTTGTTTATCAAGATTAAGTGTATTGAAGTTAGTTCAATGAATAATCATCCATGTTAGAAATACTATGAATCTAGAAATACTATGAATCTAAAGTAAGTATTGAAGAGTCTAATATTAATAAGGTACTTTAAATATTGTAAAAGACATTTTATAATGTCTATATATATTGTATGGATTTGATAATGAAAGGTGTGAGAGTACCATTGTTTAGTGTATTATATTCCATCAAATTGTGTGAGTAGTGATCCCTTCTATGTTCTATCATTGTTTTTCCAACAAAAACATCCTAGCCTTAAGTGTGTTAACAAAATAAACTGAAACTGTATAATTAAATCAATCATTACAAATTCTAAAATTAAATAGGCAGGCACTTAATGATATATTTTCCTACAGAGATGTTATTTAAGCAGATTAAAAATTATAACAAATATTGAATAATTTAAATAATTGTCAGAAAAGCAATTTAAAATAAAAATTTAGAAGAAATTCTACTTGTTTTTAAGATAAGTAGTCGAAGTTGATGGCAATATGAACATGTAAGAAGAAAGCTATGATATGAGTTTTGAGTTCTAAAATAGATTAGAGTAGGATTTACCTTGCAAGCAAGAAAGATACAGATCAAGAACTCAAAAAGAGAATTTGGTGAGGGAAATTAGGAAATCAATGGTATACTGAGAGAGATCTCTCTCTTAGTGGAAGACTAGCTATTAAAAAATTCACTGCAATTTGGAAGCAACTTTATGTTGTTTTCTTTGGAGAAGTCAATAGATATTGGTAAACAGCAAGTTTATTTTCTGTATGCAAAGACTAGTCTCACTCACTGCCTCCTGGAAACCACCAATGTCACTCTCATGAATCACTTTCTGCTTTATTTATTCACACAAACTATTCAACGTGTTCACATTACACTGCTTCAAATCCTTGAGTCTACTGTTGTTAGATATCAAAATGTGAATCTTTCTGTGGTTTTGGAGTTCGATCTAATTAAGATTATCATTGAAGGGTGAACGAAGAATCCCACACAAGATCACAGATCGTGATCGTCAAGTTGGATGTCAACACGCCAATAAACAAGACATGAAAGCTAAGGTAGGACAAGTGCTCGTTCGAGAATCACCAGTTTGGCCGTCGCTGTGACTTTACTTTTATGCATAGCTGTGACTTTTAAATGTTCTGTGATATTTTAAAAACTAATATCTCAGCCCATTCCATGTTTTATTTCCAGAAGCTATAAACTTTTTAGAAATCATATGCACAGCTGAAAGTGATAACCAAACTTTTCCGAAAAGGCCTTTATTCTCCAAAGCAAATATTCTATGAATTGAATTAAATGACAGGTTACTCTTAGAGGACATGGCAAACTACATAATAAATACACTTCGACAAAAGGCTCGGGCAGTATAATTGAATGGAAGAGCCACCCCTAACTGCATGCGCAAAAAAAAAAACAATACACTCATTGCCATGCTTATGCAGTATGACGTGTATTTGTCCAGGTAATCATGGGATGGTAGAAATTTCATATTGCATCCTTTAACTTTAAATTTGCCTGAATCAATGACAGAACTGGGATCATCAGCTTGTGTTGAATTTCATATTAAATATCTTGATCTCCTGATGTCTTAAGCAAGGTGTTCCAAGTAGTCAGGAGAGCATGGATACAGATGATTTATTTTTTCATCCATCCTGCTGCCAAGAGATTAACTTAAATTCTTTAATTTATTTAAGAAATAAAACCATTTAAAGTCCAATATTATTCCTGCATACATCACAAAGCTGGTATAAGATCACGATATATAGGTAATAACCCGATTAAGAATCCTCCAATCTGTGTTGAGAAGACAGAGAAGGAGAGGGAGGGAGCGAGAGAAAGACTGAGAGAAGAGAGGGAATCCACAGCAGGAATTAACAATTGTTCTCATTCATTTTTTGCTTGCCCATTCTGTTACAACTGCCACTATATATAGGCAGAGCAGAAGATGGTGCTGACTTGACAACCTTCCCAGTAATGAGAATTACAATTGATTGAAACGGTCCGCATAAGTAACGGCTTAACAACAGCTTAGTACGGTGTGTTTTTTCTGTTGGGGATTCCGACTCCCCTAGTGCGGACCGGTGATGTTCTGATAGTTGCTCAAAGGAGGCTAAGCACACTGGAACACAATATTTAACGTGGTTCAGCAAAACGGCCTACATCCACGGGAGAGATCAATATTATTAGAGATAGAGAAAGGATTACAACACAATACATGGAGGAGGAGGATCACTTCACTCAAACTCAACTCCCAGCTCTCTTGTTGCACTTGCAGCTGCTGCAATGGCAGCAAGGCTGCAGCCCTTCACTTTCTCTCTTGGTTTCTCTACTGCACTCGCTACACTCTCTCTCTCTTTGCTCTCTCTCTCTCGGTTCCTTTTTATAGGCAACAATGGTGCCACAACTCCAGCTCTTCTTCAACAAAGGTGGCTGCACATGGGTTGCACCATTTTGTCAATGGTTGGTGCAACCACCATTGACAATGACAACCCTCTCTTCTTAGGGTAGGTTGCATAAGTCATTGCCCATTAATGGCAAATCCCAACAATCACCTCCTTTGACATTTATATGGGCAATTGTCCTCTTGCTTCTTCAGCACAAGCTTGCATCCGGCAGCTCTTCCAAGTTTACTATTCTGAGAGCGTCTTTGGCCAAGTTTACAGGTACTTGCCACACCTTTCAATCACCAGAGTTACCAAAGCACACCTTTTCTCACACAAAAGGATCACTATAACCAAATGGTCTGCCACTTCACATCTGAAGAGTGGTAACGCTTGTCTCTGGGACACAACATTCCCCTTCGAGTGTATCAACCATGCTCGGTCCAAATGATTTATCAAGCCTTACAGCAAGGGTTACAACACCCCCTCAAATGGAAATTTCTATTCCCAAGTGTGACAGTCATTATCTGAGTATCTTAATATGATCACGAGCTCACCACTCTTCCAAGAGTCTACTCATCCAGGAGTTGCGTTTGCCCTCTGTTCCACCCTAGGAATCACGTCTTACTTCTCCATGAGTCTCTCGCTCTTAGTCCTAAGAGTCCAGGTAGCTCTTCACCTTTACTTATAGGAACAACCCATTAAAGGTTGATCCATATATGTCTTGATACTCTGAGTATTACAATGCCTCCACCTTGACAAGAGTCAACTTGTTCCAAGAACCTGTGCATGCCCTCTGCTCATTCCTAGCAGTCGCGTCTTAATGCTCCACAAGTCACCCACTTATTGTCCAAAGCAAATGTCTTCTAGCTCATTGATCTTTAGGATGGGGGCAATATCCATGAAAGTCAATCCTGCATTTGTCTTCATACTCATCATAGCCACTTCATTAACTATACACCTGTCCACTTATGTCACGACCCGAATCCCGGATCCATGACCGGCACATAGGCAAGGTTCCCCTCCAAGGTTCCATACCTATGCGAACCCAAACTTACACACAAACTTATCCTAACTCAATCAGAGTTCAACGCAG
>Ga0325411_1001035_pt1 | contig 30330 bp, 16 predicted proteins | sample PopdelMetagenome_13_FD_206181 | JGI IMG/M metagenome (GOLD analysis project Ga0325411, IMG submission 206181) | Populus deltoides microbial communities from Bellville, Georgia, United States - Xylem-PdIQD-R4 | ecosystem: Host-associated > Plants > Phyllosphere > Stem > Wood/Secondary xylem...
CTTGATTTTACCACATTTTTAATACGAGGCAAAACGCTAAACATGATGGAACCAGACACGGACTACATACAAAATATCATAATCATCGGTCAACCATCCTTTAGGGATTGTTGTTGTTGTTGTTGTTATATATATATATATATATATGCAACACTTTATTATATAAAAGAAAAATACATATATAAAAATATAATATGGAAAATATGTTTTCAAGTGGTCAATCGGTAATGAGTTGTCAAAGGGAGAATCTTTAGAAAACCCAAGTTTCAAAAGAGATGGATTAAAACGTACAACTCATGGGTGAACTGATTAGAGAAGCACAAGTTTTTAGAATTAATAAATCAAAACGAGCCTCTCATTGGTGGATCAATTAAACATAATATTTTAAAAAAGATCAATAAAAAACAAACCACTCATATTTAAATGAATTAAGAAATACAAGTTTTTAAATTAACTAGTCATAATAAAATGCTCATGGATAGACTAGTTAAACATAACATTTAAAAAAGAATTGGTCTGAAATAAACTGTTTAGTGGTGAAGTAATTTCGTTTAGAAATGACAATGAAGTTATTAATTTGATAAGTAATTTTCACTATGTTAGTAAATATGGTTAAATGCAAGTTCTCTTCGTGACAATATATAAAATAAAGAACTATCACAAGACAATATATAAAATAATGAATCGTAAGATATAATAATATAAAAGTATAGGCATAGAAATATCACAAAGTAATCTTTATCTTAGAATCCACTAACAATCTTCTTAGAACAAAGATACAATCTTTTACAACAACTCCTTTATTAGCTCAAGAAACACACCTGTTACAAAGTCAAAGTCACTCCAACTAAGGTATATCCCCACACCTCCCTTTTTATCTTTTACAAGACTTAAAAGCTCAATTAGTAGTATTTGCAACTTTTGCTTTATTTAAATAATACAAGTCTTTTTTATCTTTCAAGTTTTTGGTGATGGTTGCTGGTCACGTTTTTGCAAGCAAGAGGAGGCGCTCCTTTCTTCGGTGGTCCTGAGCTGTTTGGTGGCGGGACCATGGAGAAATGGCAACCGGAATCACTATTGATGAGGAGAGAGAGAGAAGACATGGGCTTGGATTTGCTGTGGCTGGACCCATGGTAAGTATATGAGATTCCTTGGATTGAACGGTCCAGATCCGTTTGATCTGATCAATGGTCCAGATCCAACTGCCTTTAAACTGATAAGATGGCTCTGACTTGTTGGGCTATGATCTGGTACGGATATGCATAGATGAAATCCAACAACTGAGATCTTTGGGAGACTGGATCTAGCGGTTATGGCTTGTTTAGGCTATGATCAAATGTAGATGAGCCCCCTTTCGGTCTTTGTATCTACGGGTGAGATTCATAGAGTCTGGATCAAACAGTTATGGTTTGTCTTGGCAATGACCAAGCCCAAATCAAGTATCTAAACCAACGACTGTGATTCAGTGAAGTTTTGGAATTGACAGCTGTGAAAAGAGACTTTTCATCGTAAAATTCCATCGATTCCAACCTTTCATCCAGCTCATAAATGCCTGCCATCCTTGTGGACTCCACGAGATGCTTCTTTTCTTCATCGTGTAGTCTTTTCAAGCAAGGTCTCATAACGTCTATGAGGGGGCTTGAGGTCAAACTTGCTACTGTATTTTGTCACTTTTCACACGAGCGACCTTTCCAAGTCTTCTTCTTGTGTCAAGTAGTGACCTTCATCACTAAAATCACTAGCTATCAAATGGTCAAACATAATTGACCAATGGGTGTCTAGTGATGGGATGCGTAAGGTGTTATGTCATCCTCCAAATCAATGGCTCGAGGCATCATTATCTAAAGGTCTCATCATCATTAACTAAATGAAGCTACCGAGAGCTTAGGTGAATGCGTCATTTTTTTTCTCCTAGGGTATTCGGAACTTGTTATTACGGTTTATTTTTGTATTTTAAAAATTTTTAAAAAAAGTTTAATTTTTTTTTAAATTAATATATTTTAGTATTTTCAGATCATTTTGATGTATTGATGTTAAAAATAACTTTTTAAAAATAAAAAAATATTATTTTGATATATTTTCAAGTAAAAAGCACTTTGAAAAGTAACAGCAACCACTCTCAAACACCCCGTTGTAGCTTGATATGCGTTTCTTGGAAGATCTTTAAGATGTCTAATATGACCTAAATACTTAGTTGAACAACAACCATAATATAAAACTATTTTTAGAACCTCATTGTTGCTTAAATCTTGGATTGAGATAATTTTTTAACATGATATTAAAGTTTTAATGAACAAATAATCATAGGTTTGAATATGAACTCGTATTGCCTCTTTTAATTAAAATTAATTAATAGTATAAGATAATAATGGATTTGTGTAAGTTTCAAGTCCAAAAAGCTTTTCACTTGGTTTGAGAGCAAGGGTCGTTTTGTTTTATGTAAAATATTTTACAAAGAGAAAATATTTAAAATGTAAATTTTTTTTCAATGTTTGGATTGAAAAATTTTTTCTCGCAAAATATTTTTTAATAACGATGCTGGGATGGTGGTGGTGGTGAGGTGGCAGTGGTGAAATGCCGATGGTAGTGAGGTGGTCATAATGGTGGTGAAAGAGGAGGTGGTGGTGGAGAAGAAGGTGGTAAGATGATGGTAGAGGTAATGGCGGTTAGATGGTAGAGATTATGGAGGAGATGGTGGTAAGGTGGTCATGGAGGTGCTAAAAAAAAAGATGGTGGTTGAAATAGTTGGGTGATATTGTAAATGAATTACTATTTGTAAAATATTTTATAGAATTTAATGAGATGAAAATATTTTTTACCAAATGAACTAAGTTTGAAGGTTGACTATAAAATATTTTTTAGTGACTAGTTTTCTTGTAAAATATTTTATGGGAAACAAACAAATGAATTTTTTTAAAAGATATTTTCTGAAAGCAAACACTATAAAATTTGAAAAATATTCTCTGATAAAATATTTTACAAAACAAACAGATTTTAATATAAAACTATTCTTCAAACTTCACATAACAACCAAATTTTTTGAGTTAAAATATTTTTTTAACACACAATAAGGACTTGGGAAGTGGGAGTCGGGGCAGAATACCTCCTAGAGGTATTGCCAAACTATTATTAATAGTTTGGGGAATTTAAGCTTTATTATCGTTTTTAGTGTTAAGAAAGTTGATGTTGTTAGCATTATTGTTAGGATTAAGTAGGATCCCTTTATCATTGCACATTGTGATGCTAGTTGTAGGATTAGCATTCTTATAGTTGATCTTGGAACGGCCAATGTTTTTTATACTTATTGATTCCTTACATTCAAATATATATAAGAGTTCTTAAACGCATATGAAATAATTGGTTGGTAAACTAGTTAAGATATAGAGAGCTGGTGTTGTGACTCAAAGAAGTAACAATCCACTGATAAAAAATAATTAATACAAGTAGTGAGAGGTGTAATAGGAAGACTAAGCAATGTTAATAAAGCACAAATCAAGTAGTAGAAAGGTGAATGATCAATGTCTAATAGATGGAGCTTTAGAAGTTAGATGGTGTAAGAGTAAGAGAACTTGAAGAGAGAATTCTATTTAGGAAAAGGTGTGTAAAATTTTAAAAAATACCCTTTACAATGCTGTGACATTGATATTTATAATAGAAAGAAGATGGCCCTTAATTGTTTGAATTGTACGATGTTATCCAAATTTTGATGGTCGAGGTTTGAGATTAAAAAAAAACTAGGTGTTTTAGTTAAACCGCTTCAACTTGCTAGCAAAAGCAAAATAAAGTGTCGATTCGGCCTTCATTCATTTAACCTTACTTCAAACCCACTAAGTCAATCTCTCTTATGCACCTTAAAGACAGGGCATGGACATTAACCTTGCTATAATACCTATCTAAATTATTACGCATCCTGAACCTTATGCTAGATGAAGCCCATTATTAATTCATTTGGTGAGTAATTTCAACCTACGCTAAACCATGAAAATAAGATAAATTAGTACATAGAAATTAATTAAATACTTATTTCATTTAAGTAAAAAATAAAGCATATACAAATAATATACATCACCTTTTGGCCCTACTACATTACAAAAAAAAAAAAAAAACTAAAAGAGGTAGTGATTTCATTGTTTACCACCTTATAAAACAATGTAGATTTTCACAATGTTTTATGATTTTTCTAGTCCTATAAGATTTTTTACACCGGTCATCACATTTGTTTTTTAATTTTATCATTCCATTTTGCATTGATTGGGGTTTGGGCTTGATAACTATTCTGTATTGGTCTTAAAAAAAAATATCTCAACATTGAATTGATTCTTAGTTTTGTAAAAGCAATTTTGATTTTATTGTATGATTAAAAAAAATTACAGGATCAAAATTGATGATGAGGTAAAAATGTAGGTTATTTTACACGTTGCATTCAGGGTTTCTTTTGAAGAATTTTCCCTTTATATTTTTATCAATTTATTTTTTAGTTCTTTTAGTTTGACAACTATATATTTTGGTCCAATATTTCATTTTGTTTACATTTCAGTGTATGAGTTTGAGAGAGAAGAGAGATGTTAATGGCAGAATTAGTAATGAAAATCTAGCAAAAAACCAACATGTTAATGGCATATATTATGGAAGATTCTTGGTAGAAATTGTGTCTGAAAATAGGAAAGTTTGTCCTTTTCTATTTTCAGCTATAAATAAAGAAGTTTAGAGAGAATATAAAGGGGAGCAAATAGAATAAATATAGGAGATGCCTTAATTGGCAACCTCTATTCCAATTTCTTAATAGATATTGTAAATTTTCTTCAACAACCTTTTTCAAACTCTTGTGAAGTTCAAACAATAGAGTAGCTTAAAAATGATGGAGAAGAGAAAAAAATATTGATTGGCCAAATAATGTGAACAAAAACGAAGAAGCTAAATTTAGTGTCAATGTGTTTCTTTGACGAGAGTAGTGTCACTGAGATATTTTTTAGCTTCTATATTTCTTGAAAAAGTACATAGGGTTGAAAAAGATTTTTTTTTCTAATTGAGTTTTGTGTTTTTAAATTGATTTAAAGGTGTTTTTAGGTTAAAATACATTAAGAAATAAATTCCTGGGCCTAAAAACCCCAACCTGATTTTCTAACCGTCCCTCTGGTGACTAAAATCTAGGCAATCAAACGACATATCATCTATCACAATAGATGACATGTCATTTGATTTAAAAATAAATAAATAAAAAAGAGAATGATATATTGTTCGCACCCTTGTGCAAACAAAATAATGAAGGATATGCATGCAGGGTTGACATTATAGACATGCAGACCCCATCTACTTGGTCTAGGCATCTAGCTACTTTCTGTGAGTTTTTTTTCAAGATTTGTTATATTGAAATGCACAATAAAAAAATATTTGAAATGATATTTAAATTATTATTCAATTTAGCCATTGTTCTTAAATATATTGTAGATTTTTATGAGAATGTTAACAATTTATTTTTCAATTATTATATGATTGATATGAAAAAATAAGAAAAACAGTTTCTCATGAATATGTAATAAAATAAAAGAAATTTATTTATTTTTCCTTTAATCTCATGTAAAATTTTGACATTATTTTAGTATTTATTTTAAACTTTCTTTTTAAAATCATGATAGGTTTTTATTTAACAAGGCATTGTTTACAATTAAAAAAATGCTTTTGTGAAAAAATAAAGAGATGCCTGAATAAGAAAATAGAATTGAGATTGAAGAAATACATTTTTCCTTGATAATTTCATTCATTCTCTTTCTTAGAAATCTCTCTTTTTATAATTGTTCAATTAAATAAAAACTAGATTCCAAAAGCAAGGTTATTTAATCCAATGAAGGTCATGATTTAGATCACGAGTTTGGTAGATTAACCTGGTTTAATCCAAGTCTATCCAAAACATTGTTGTTCCAATATTTTTTTAATAAAAAATCATTAAATCAAATATTATTTTTAAATTTTGTTATTTATAAAAGAAAACTCAAGTTTTTTTGGTTCAACCAAATCGGTAGTGCACCTGTCAAGTTGGTTGGGTCACACTAGGTCAACTCCTACTTGATTAACTTTGAAACTCGGCTCGGTTAAGAGGCCGGTTTGATAGGTCACCGTGTTGACCTTGTAGGCTAAGCTATGTTTAATAACATTGTCGATGAGTAAACGACAATGTCTTGAAAAACCGAGTCAATCCAAACTTCGTCATCTTGATATTTTAAAAATGAAAATGATGACATCTTTATTTGCTTTTAGCCAAACCGAGTTTTGACTGGCTCAAAAACTCCCACATAATTTAGGTCACATTAGGTCAACTCCCCATGACAATGCATGGACGATGTATTATTTTTATATTTTTTTATTACATTCACGTCAAAATTATCGAAGTATTATTTTTTATTTAAATTTTGATTTTATGATTATGATAAGATGTTTGAAAAACAAATATTCTAGCGAACAATTGTAAAAAAATTTAAGTGTGTTAATAAGATAAAGGGGTTTTATTAGACAAATACCTTTATTATCCTTATTTCAAATCATTAAATTTTTTTTGGATGTTTATTCTAATTGCTTTTGATTTTTTATTAAATAAATGATATAAAAGAAATAAATTTTTTAGACATAACAAATATTAATAAGAAAAATGAGGACTTATTCTAGCAAGTTATTTTGTTTCTATGAAATTTAGATTATTAATCTTCTTTTACACACACACTTGTTGTATAAATAAATAAAATTTGATGATCCATAAAATAAAATCATATTTCTTAATCCACATCTATCTTTTATATTTATTGATACAAATAAACATCAGTTAAATTTAATCAAATTAGAATTTTTCTTGCTATTAAAAACTACATTGACAACATCCACGCATTAATCATAAAACCTAAATCCTAAAACTACAATTGACTTGTTATTTCTATAGCATAAAGAAGATGGCTCGTAAATGCTGCTTATACTTCCTAAACTAAATTAAAATTTTGGTCATTCAAGTGGAGATTTTCTTAGCCTTTCTTGAATCTATAACACGAAACGCAATGCATTCATATTTTTTGTTTTACCAAAATAATAACCTTTCAAATAGTTCCATAATTAAGGGTGTATATTTCATAGATCCAAAGAAAAGAGGAAAAAAACCATTGAATATAAAAACCAGTTGAACTCCTTGTTGAAGTTTAGGCAAAAAGAATAAACACAATAAAACACAACATGCTTTTGATAATTGGCCAACCCAATACACGGTATTGCCACACCTCTAGGCACTACCATATTTGGCATAATAATTTTTGACTGCTGGTAGAATAGATTTAACCCTGGCAACGTGATAGCCAACAGTATTCTCTGGTCACTCTAAGGGCTATTTGAGATTGTGGTAGCGGTTATGGTTTAAAATGCTTTTTGTTTAGAAATACATCAAAATAATATATTTTTATTTTTAATGGTTTTCCAACACTATATAAACTTTTGTTTATATAGTTAATTGTTTCTTTCATTTTTATTACATTGTCAACCATTACGCAATGGATGGGTCTGACACACATGATAAAACTTATTGGACAATGAGAATGTTACACATGTTTTATGACATTTGCATTAAAGCTATTGAGGCATGAGACCAACCCATTTCGATAAAGCTGATTGGAAATTTGTCATACAATCATTCAAAGAGCAAACGGGTCTTTCATTAACAAAAGCACGACTTAAAAACAAATGGGATAGGATTAAAAAGGACTAGAGGGTATGGAAAAAATTAATATCTAAAATTGTAGTTGGTTGGAGTACTAAACTTGGGACCATCTTTGCAACTGATGAATGGTGGAAAGAAAAAATTCAGGTTAGTTGTCATTATTGATAGCTTCGTAAAATTATTTGCCTTATTGCATTATTTATTAATTTGTTAGCATTGTTAACTACATCCAACTTTCATTATATAGGAAATAAGAGGAGCAAAGAAGTTTAGGCATGTCAGCATAGAGCCCTCATTGTATGCCAAGTACGACATCATATTTAGTAACATAATGGCCACATGACAATATGCTTGGACTCCCTCACAAGGACTGTTATCATATAAAGATAATGAGGCTACTGGAATGAGAAATACAACCAGTGATGAAACTAATATAAAAGAAGGAGGTGGTGACTCTAAAGAGGATGCAATACCTAATTTTGTACATGATGTTAGCAATATGGTTGGTGGAAGCAATGTCATGAATAATAGCAGCAACCATAGTAGTGTAAAGAGAAAGAGAAAGGGTGCACAACATACTACACCTCAATGTCGAAAAAATAGGGAACTGGAATAGGAGCACAATTATTCACACGTTTGGATTGACTTGTTGAATGTGTCTTCGTAACCAGAGAGAGCACACCAACTTCTAGAGATAAACGATGATGTAGAATTGAAGAGGTAATGGAATAATTGCATTCTATGGATAGAGTTAACTTTGGTGGTGCATTGCATACCTTTGCCACTGAATTCTTTTGTATGAGTAGCAAGAGGGAAATGTGGGTTGCAACGGGTACTATTGATAGAACAATATTGTGGCTGAAAATAATGTTTGACCAACGAAGAAAACCATAGATGAACAAGGTTAGATGTTAACTTATTAACCTATGCATGTCATTTAATTTATGTTTAATACTATAATCCAGCAATATTTTCACTTGTTTGAACTCTTTTCCATTGTCTTTTTCAGACTTCTTATACTGCAATTGTTGTTGGAAATATGTGAAGTTGCCTATGTATTTCTGTTACCAAGTAGTTGAATCACCATTACTATATATGTTTTCACCTTATGTATCACTTAATATTGTTGGGTTGGAATTTCAGTTGGCAATGGACTTTAAATGTTTAGTTACTTGATTGAAAATGTTAGATTTCATACATGGAAACTGAAATTTTAGTTAGTATTGCACTTGAATGCTTGGATACTTAACTTTGAATGTTAGGTTTAGGATATTTAAATCAAAATTTTCAATTAGTGTTTCACTTTGAATGTTTGGTTACTTGATTTTGAATGTTAGGTTTCATACATGGAAATTGAAATTTCAAATGGCAATAGACTTTGAATGTTAGTTGTCATTGATTTTGAATGTTAGGTTTCAGATATGAAGAGCAAAATTCCATATGGGTTAGCACTTTGAATGTTCGGTACATTCTTATTATTGTTATATAAATAACAATATGGAGTATGTTTAGCTTATCGCTTTCATATTGTATAAAGAATAAACCGAAAGTTAGTTATGAAAAATAAGTGTGTTGGTTTCTCATTGCTTTTATTTATAACAAGTAAGTTTCTTTTAATTTCATATAAACCAGATGTTTTATGAAAGAAAGTGCTTGTATTTTCTATTTATGTGTCTATCTACTACTTTAAATTGGAGATTTATGCTATTTTAGTTGAGTTTGACAAATTTGGATTAGGATTCAAGTAGGCCTAGACAGATGAATGTAGCATATTAATTTCAATATGATGAACTTTATTCTAAACAAAATGTATTCTTAGCTTCATGTGTTGTGAAAATGTAATGCTTTCATTAAGTACTTATTCCCCATATCTGATGGTTTGGCTTTTATATATTCATTGATTCGATTAACTATTACTGAGTCTAAACTACCTAAACATCTTTTCATTTTCATAACTGTGAGGACAATGTTTTTTATTTGTAAGGAACAAGTTAATAACAAAATTGAGAGTCTGAACTTTCGTCAGACTTAAATTGTCAAGTTAATAACAAGTTTGTTAAACCAAATTTCATTTTAGTACATGAAAGTTGATTGAATTTGACTAGCGTTAAGATAATACAAATGCACATTTCAAACAACATCACTTTATGTAATAGTTACTTTGAATTTATATTCCCATTAAACACAATAAATTATATGTCATAATAGATATGGATTCACAATGGTTTGAAGTGCTTTTCAAAGGGGATTATGATGATGTAATGAATAACATAGCCGATTATGTTAATTATAGTTATTCTGCTGGTATCGATGGAGATTACAATGATAATCACAGCTTCGATAACGACGACGATAATTCAAACGATAAAGGTAAGTTGTTTTGGAAAAAGGAGTTTGATCATCATAAATTAGTTCTATCCACGACCGATGCCCTCTCATTGTATTATATGCTTATATATATAAGCAACCCTGTATGTATTCTTACAACACTGGAATGCGATAATTGAATGAAATATTACTTGGACATTGGACACGATGTGTAAACATGTTTAAGATAGATACGATGACATTTTAAAGTCTTTGCTTTGAGCTTGAAAACCTATATGAATTAAAAGCATCTAGAAGAATGTGTGTTTTGAAAAAGTTGTAATGTTTCTTTATACAATAGCATTGGGTGCTTCCAATATAGAAGTTTAGGAGAGATTTCAACATTCATGAGAAACTATTATCACGTATTTTACTGAAGTTTTTAAATCAGTTTGTTTGCTCACTATAGATTTAATAAAACCTGAAGATCCTGAGTTTGTAAACACACTGCGTGAAATTGTGAACAATCCAAGGTGTATGCCTCATTTCAAGGTAATGATATCATTCATATTTACTGATGATGCTTTGAATTAAATAAATTTATATATATAAAACAAAACCATCTAACATTGATGTTTGTTGTTGGTTTCTGTAGGAGTTATCGATGGTACACATGTACATGCGTGTGTTTCTTTAGAAAATCAAATTTCATTTATTGGTAGAAAAGGTGTGCTGACCCAAAATGTTATGGTTGCATATAGCTTTATGTAATTCATATTTGTTTGGGCGGGTTGGGAAGGTAGTACACACAATACATGAATTTTTCTCAAGGCAATTGACAATTCACATATAAAATTCCCTAAACCACCAGAAGGTAGTAACATGTGTGTGTGTGTGTGTTAATTTTCTTTTTGCAAATTTCATTTCTATCTCATTATATGTTTTTACAAAAAATTACTACTTGGTTAATTCAGGATACCCTAATGAATATGGATTTTTAGGTTTATATAGAGGTCAAAGATATCATTTGTAAGAATTTTACAAGCAAGGACAACCACAAACTCGTGAAGAAATTTTCAACTGTGTCCACTCTTCATTACGTTATGTGATAAAACATACATTTAGAGTTTGGAAAAAAAAAAGATGGTGAATCTTACAGAATATGTCATTGTTTAATTACAAAGCACAAGTTCAAATTGTTGTCGCATCTATAACAATTTATAATTACATTAAAAGAACTTCACTGCAAGATGTGGCATTTATGGAGTTTGATCGTTATCCTGATTTTGTTTGTGAGGATTTTTTAACTGATGTGGCTCCATATTTACACATCGAAAAAAAGCTACAAGCCTTCATGTATGGATTACTTACGTGATGGGATTGCAACAAGTTTAATGACACAATAAAACTATTGTTCTAATATGTTTAGGTCTCTTTACAATATTTTATTAATTGTGAAATTAATTTTTATGTAATTGAAAATTAAGATTATGATTCATGTCCTTTTAGGTAATTATATTACCAATATCAAACTGAACCATGATTTTTAACCAAACACTTTCGACATTCTTTTTTATGAACATGAAGTTGAACCACTCTGGAAACAAAACATATATTTCAACCACACCAACCACAACAAAAAGTGCTTTTTCAAAAATTGCTTTTATTACACTTCAACTAGAAAAAGCTATCACAATAACAAACATAAGCCTAGGATGTCACAAATCACAAGTCATCCAATTATGTTTTCTCTAACAGTAATCCACATAAACCACTAAATCATAAATCTTCTAAAATCCTTTTAGGAGTGAAGGATTGCTATACCTTAAGTGCTAAATCTTTCTTTTTGTGTTTTCAAGTGTTATATTTACTATACTAATAATATGAGGCATAAAATTCTATTTATATGAAAAACCTGATAACCTTAAAAATGAGAAAACAATATGACTTTTACCCTAAAAAATATCACATATATTATTTAATGATAGTTTTAGAAATTTATTCAATTAAGTCCCTACTTGATTTTCAAGGTCTAGAATTGTAATCTCATGTATAAATTATATACTTGATAAATCATCCCAATTTATTTTCTTATCATTGGTTCTTTATGTGTGTGACTCATTAGATTTCTTAATAAGTTGGCTCAAATATAAATCACAATCATAATAAAAATATGATTAAATAAGTTAAACAATTTAACTTATTATGAGTTCAATAAATTGATTGATTTATATTTGAAGATCAAATATAGTGTCTAGCAATGTATCATGATTTCTTAAATATTAGGAAAGTGATAAGTTGTTTGACTTAACCTTTAAGTGACTAGTTTCTTAGTGTAATTATTATCCTTTCATAAAAAAATATTATGGTTTAGACATTGGAGTATAAGTGTGTTGCTTGACCAAATCATGTTTGTTTCCAATATTATAGCCATTGATTTTTTAAATAAAATTTCAAACTCTATTTAAATCTCAGTTCGTCTTATGTAAGGATTTTCCAATTTCAAATCTCATTTCATATTGCGTAAAGATTTTACAATCAATCGAGAACAAGTGAAACAATTTTTCTAATTCACTTAGGTGATTAATCCTCTCTTGATAACCTAAATATCTTCATATAGTTCATGTAATATCCAATATTTGTCTATTTTGTTACCTTTTTTAAGGCAATGTGTAAACCCATGGGTAAATCCATAAGGATTGTGCAGTAAATTGTACGGTAAACAACTAAATTGAATAAGTACACTATAAGGATGATAATAGATTGTGGAAATCTATAATAAAAGGTTTATAGGTCAAGTAAAAAATAAGACTATGATAAATGGTAGAAAAAATAAAAATTATAGAAACACAAATAAAAACTAAACCAAAATTACTATATTAGAAAATAAATATTGTGAAATAAAGTTTAATAATTTTTTATATCACTCGGGTTAAATTTGGTATAAACAAGCATTGAGATTTGAAAAATATTACCCAACAAACATAAAAGGTATGATAATAGGGATATAGTGGGAATTAAACAAATTGCTGGGTGTATATATATCTAAGGTGGCCAGCTTATTTGAAAGATAAAAAAAAAAAAAGAAATAACATTGTGAGAAAAGGAGAGTAAATTGTGAGGAAGAGAGAGAAATCTTATGAGATGATGCCAATTTTACATCATTTTTTTAGGAAAACCAGATTTTACTATTAATTAAGTGAGGTAAAGGAGAGAAAGTAAGGTGATAGAGATAGAGAAAGTGAAGAAGTGGAAGAAAGAAGAAGAAAACATAGGAAAGTTGTATTGGATTAGCTTTTGAAGGGCATACTCTTTTTTGGTAATATCTAAGCTCATTTGAACAAGTTATTAAGAAGTTTAATTGATTTTGATGAAATTAGCTATTATATGAATTAGGATTTCTGATTGATTATTTGGGGGGGTTTGTAAATTAGTGTTAGAAATGTTAAACATATAGAAAAGGAGTGTTATAGATGTGAAATTGGTGTTAGGAAGAAGAAAACATGGGAGGATTGAGTGGAGGTGGTCAACCAAATGTAGGAAGAAAAGAGGGGACAGAACTAGAAACAGTCTAGCCATTTTGAGAAATGGTAGATTGTTTTAACTACTACAAAGGTGATGACAATTGTTTGATTGAATTTGTAGCTTTTATCAATGAATGGAAGCCGTAATTTGTTTTCATTATTGAATGGAAACCACTGCTATGTTGCTACTATTTTGAATGGTAGCCAATGATTTGTTACTTTCATCATTAAATGGAAGTCACTGTTTGTTATTTTTATTATTGAATGGAAACCACTGTTATGTTGCTACCTATAATGAATTGTAACCAATGATTTGTTGCTTCCATTAGTGGATGGAAGCTACTGTTTGTTGTTTCCATCATTGAATAGAAACCACTGTTATGTTGCTACCAATAATGAACAACAACCAATGATTTGTTGCTTTCATTGTTGGATGGAAGCCACTATTTGTTTTTTCCTTTGTTGAATGGAACCCCCTGTTATGTTGCTTTCATTGTGGAATAAAAGTCAATGTTTGTAGCTTCTATCATTGATGGAAATTTGCATGAATGAGAAATGTTGAATATGGAATTTAAAGTTGGAAAATAGTATGGTAATTGTTAATTATAAAAACCTTGAACAATTGTAATATAAAAATTAATGGTATTTTGAGTCGTTCGAAATGTTTATGTATGTTGAATTTATAAATTATTTATTCATTAATGTATATCTATGCAGTACCATCATACAAAACAGGGTAAGGGTGATATAGCCATTAGGATTAGACTTTTATATTAAGTATAATGTCATACTTGTATGTTTTTTTATGTATAATTAATGGGATCTTTTACCTTTTCCATAATTAATCTTTTGTAAACTTATGGGTATTAGCATTTTACATCATATGAACTTACTATACGTCTTATAACTTTCTTCTTGCACTTATTATATGTATTTATTTCTTCTTCTTTTTTACTTCTTGTCTTACAACTTTGAAGAAATACTTTTGATTCATAATGTGTGTGTGTGTGTATACATTGGGAAATTGAATTTGTGTGATAATGTTGAGGAATATTGATATTTATGTGGGATTAAGTCTAGGATGGACTAATGTTATGGGGGAGTTGGTTGGGTTATGTATGAAGTGGTAGATAACTTGGTATGGTCCAAATACAGAAGAAAGCATGCCGAAATTTCAGTAGAATAAATAACATGAAAAAAATTTGACCCTAATTTCATTATATATGTATCATATATATGGGTAAAATTGCACTGAAAGTTAGGATGTTATATTTTGATATAAGAGCTTTTGGTTATGATTTAAGGGGATTATTATAAGAAAGAATACATTTATATGACTAAGAACTGAATTACATGTTAAAATGGTACATACCCGCCGATGGACAACGATTACCCCATTTCATATACAAAGTCAGGATAACTCTGCAAATAGAGGGAGAGATCAGAGGGATGACCTTTTAGGAGATATTATATTGCATTCACCTGAGAATAGTCTCAGCCTACCTAGAGGGGTCCCTTTATATGTAAAGGTGTTTCCTTATTAGCTGCAGTAGAGATGTCAGAACCAGAGGCATTATAGAAGCCAAAATAGTCTAGTGGACTTCCTTTCGTAGCACCCTAGAAGCACCTTCCATATTGGTCTTATTTACTTGCGATAGATAGTCAAAGTTATTATATCTGAGATGCCAGGGACTATTAGTGCAGCTAGTAAAGAGGGTATTCATACCATAGTCCATTGGGTTAAGTGCATGAGATATATTGAATGTATACCTTTTATAGAAGATAAGGATGCATATGTTTTAGGATAATGGATTTATAAGGTAAAAGAGTCACTTATATAGATTCCAGTGTCTGAGGAGATTAGGATATATTGTGTGGCAAAGTTACTCTCAAAAGGTGCCCAAACTTGATGGGTTATTATTATAACTCGAAGGGCAGGGGAGGAGCTGGGTTAGGTTGATTTCTGGAAGGATAATGTAAAAGAATTCACTAACTATTAGAGCAATTAGAGCGAGCTTGAAAACTGGTAAAAGAAGAATTAGAGACAATTAATATCAGTGCCATTTTAATCTGGTTGTACCCAAAGAAATCATCCATGAAGGAGTACGTTGAGCTTCATGTTGCATTGTTGACTAGGACATCGATGTGTGGCAAAGGGAAGTCATCTTTCATACTTGTTTTATTTAAATCCCTATAGTCTACACATACCCTTATTTTTTTGCCTTTCTTATGAACCACCACAATATTAGATACCTAGTAGGGGTACCTAACCACCTCCAAAAAATCAGCATCCCATTGCTTTTCTATCTCATCTTTCACCTTATACATCATATTCGAATGAGTTCTTCGTAGTTTCTACTTCATATGTATACTTTCTTCATTTAATGTACCAATTAAGGTGTATGTGGACGACATGATTGCTAAATCTAAAGAGGAAGAAGACCATTATTAGAATCTAAGAAAGCTATTTGGAAGGTTGAGAAAGTATCATTTGAAGTTGAACACCATAAAATGCTCATTCGAGGTAAAATCTAGAAAGCTGTTAGGATTTGTGCTAAGTAGCCAAGGTATTAAAGTCAACCCTAATAAAGTAAAAGCAATTCTGGTCATGTCGCTGCCTAAGATGATAATAAAAAAAGTAAGAGTTTTTAGGTCGTTTGAATTACATTGCTTGGTTTATATCTCAAATGGCAACAACTTATAAGCTAATCTTTTGACTCATTTGAAAGAAAAATCCTAGGGTATAGAACATAAAATGCCAAGAAACTTTTGGTAAAATCAAGTAGTATTTAAAAAATCCTTTTTTGTTGGTGCCTCTCGTTCTTAGTAAACCATTGATTCTATATCTAACAACAACCAAATAGCATTGTGATTGATATGTACTCGGGCAACTTGATGAGTATAAAGAAATGAGAGAGTGATCTATTATTTGAGTAAAAAGTTCAAAGATTATGAGTCTAAATACACAATGGTAGAGAAGTTTTATAGTGCACTTGTATGGGTTACAAAATGACTTCAACAGTACATGTTGTAACATGACTAATTTCAAAACTGGATCCTCTTTAGATATATCTTTGAAAAGCTTTATTTATCAAGCAGAATAGCAAGATGGTAAGTGTTGTTAGCTGAGTATTACATAATGTATATGATAAGAAAAGTTGTGAAATGAAGTGTTATCGCTGATCATTTGACATACAAAGCAATTGAAGATTATGAGCATTTGAATTTTGATTTTCCAGATGAAGGGGTGCTAGTAGTAGAAAAATAAGAAGAACTAGACTGGTAGAAAATGTATTTTGATGGAGCAATAAATGTACACAGCAATGGGGCAAGAGCAGTGATAATTTCCCCTAACAAAAAGCAATACCCTGTTTCGATCAAGCTGCACTTTAAATTCACTAATAATACAACTAAATATGAAACTTGCATTCTTGGATTTGAAACTGCATTGGAGTTGAAGATAAAGAAACTTGATGTCTATGGAGACTCAATGTTGATAATTTGCCAAGTGATTGGAGAATGACAGACAAAAGATAAGAAGTCGAGGCCATATCAAGAATATATGTCCAAATGGAAAAACAAATTTAAAGAGATAAAATTCACTACATAAAAAGAAATAAAAAAAACTAATTTACTGATGCTCTAACCACTTTAGCTTTCATGGACAAAATCGATTTTGAGAACAGAGTGTAACCCATAAGTATTGAAGTCGGGGATTCTCTAGCCCACTGCTGCTCAGTCGAAAGAGAAATGGATAGGAATCTGTGGTATTATGATATCAAATAGTTTATCCAACACTGGAAGTATCCCCTCGAGGCATCCAATATAGATATGAAAACCCTGTGAAGGCTAAACATGGTATATTATCTTGATGCAAAAATGTTATATAAGAGGTCAACTGATGGAACATTATTGAAATGTTTGGATGGAATAGAAACAAAAAACATACTCCAAGAAGCTCACGAAAGGATTTGTGCAAGTCATGCTAGTGGATATATGATGGCTAGATAAATATAGAGGGTGAGATATTTTTGGACGAGTATGGAAAAGGATTGCATAAAATATATCAGAAAATGCCATAAATGTCAAGTGTATAATGATAAGATAAATGCACCTTCAACTCTTTTATTCAATACGACATCTCTATGACCATTTGTAATGTGGGGAATCAATGTAATTGGGCATGTCAATCTAAAAACCATCAATGAGCATCGGTTTATCCTAGTGGCCATTGACTACTTCATAAAATACATGGAAACCAGTTCATATGCTCATGTAACCCAAAAGATAGTGAAGAGATTCATTGAACAAGATTTAATTTGTCGATATAAAGCACCTGAAATGATAATGATTGATAATGCTCAGAACTTTCATGAAAGAATGATAGTAGAACTTTGCTCAAAATGGAAAATTAAGCACTTAAATCCATCTTTATAAAGGCCAAAGATTAATGATGTTGTAGAAGCTATCAACAAGAATATTAAAAAGATTATGCAAAAAATGGTAGTTACATACTAGGACTGGCATGAAATGCTCCTTTTTGTTCTACATACCTATCACATTGGAATAAAGATGTCTATACGAGCTACACCTTATTCCTTGGTTTACGGGACAAAAGTAGTAATACCTCTAGAAGCAGAAATCTCATCTCTAAGGGTATTGATGAAATCAAAACTTAAAGAAACTTATTGGGTCAAAATGAGATACGAATAATTAAATATGATCAGTGAAAAGAGGTTAGCTATAATTTGTCATCACTAGTTGTATAAAAAAAGGGTAAAGCATATTATAAGAGGTCAGACCCAGGTTATTTCAAGAAGGACATTTAGTGTTAAGAAAGATCTTACCTATACCCAATAAAGATTAGAGTAAGTGGACACCCAACTATAAAGATCCATATGTAGTGAAGAAAGCATTCTCTAGGGGAGGTTTGTTATTGACAGAAATGGATGGAGACGACTTGCCTAGCTCTGAACTCTAATTTTATAAAGAAGTATTATGCATAGTGTATTCATCTTCTTTAAATCAATAAAGTTTGGTTATTCATTCTCGTTTTATCTTGTGTATTTTGCAAATGATCTTAAAAGGCTCAACACAAATCCTTTTTAAAAATCATTTTTTTTAAACAAAGGTTTTTAAAATTTAACTTTGGCTAACGATTTCAAGAAAAATCAATGATATTCAAGAGTAATGATTCACCAAGCAACTCTTTCGAAGATGGCTACATACCTATAAACCCTAATAGATGACTCAACCATCAAAGTTTGTCGTACAAAAGCTACATGAATTAAAAAGGATAAAGTTTTCATGAATTATAAACTCGTAAAATGATTTCATGCAAATTGCTACGATGATGAGATTAAAATTTATCAGTACTGACCAATCTTGCTTGAAATGAGGAAAGATCATTTTTTGATACCCTCTATAAATGAATATATCCATTGTAGTCTCTATTCGAGCAGAAGTGAAATTTGTTTTCTCATTTGTAAGATAACCTTGGCCAAGATCACACTTTACACTAGAGGCAAGTATTAAAAAACGACGAGGATGTAGTTGCAAAAATTAAAAAAGGTAGAATACCTGTGAACGAAATCCATGAGATATTAATTAAAGCTGCAAGCCCAGCAATCCAAAAAAAAACATTGAGGACTAATAAATTTTGAAAAAGACAAATCTTGAAAAAGACATACGAGTATTTGAAAAGCAAGCATACGTTATTCCTCCAACTTCGACAAACAAAGAAAAGGAAAATTATTGAGGAACTCACAAATGGAAGAAACATGTTTGGGTTTTCGATCAAGGGCTTGAAATAGAAAAAAAGACTTTAGTATCTTGATTCTAATAGAAAGTTCAATATGACCAAATAAAAAGATTTTGGGAAAAGCTGATTTAGTGTTCAATTAAAGGTTTAGAGTGAAAAGAAAAACAGGGAAAGATCCATTTTCTCAACTTCTAAGAGGGAAGGTCTCTAATAGCATAGCATATGTTGTAAAACAAAAGAGGATGGAGTGGTATAAGGGAGTGAAAGTGATCCTAGACCTATGAAGACTCTTAAACACCATTTGAGCATATGAATTCCTTTTTTTTTTTTTTTTAGCCATGAAACACAGTCTTTATTATATACCTTAAAAAGTCCATTCTAATCAAGCATGCGAGAAAGACTAATAAATACGCTCTGAAAACATAAAGAACCATTCATGAGAGTTATGACAAAGTGAATAGCTATTCGTCTTTATTGAGAAAATTCAAACAAAAAACATCAAACAAGTATTTAATCCTTTTTTAACCTAATGCAAAATAGGTCATCTCCTAAACCAATCACCATAATGAAATACATTTCTTCAAAAACTAATACAAACCATGAAAGTTGTATAAACATTATTACTTGACATGACTTTAAAAAATCTCGGGCTTTCAAAAAGACAAAGTAAATCTTATGAAATGCTTATGAGGGAAAACTTCCTAAAATAAAACCAAAACGTGTGTCACATGTATTTGATAAAGGACTTAAAAAACAACATTGTCATAAGACAAGGAGTTCTAATGCATTCCCAATTAGGATAGTATTCATCATGACTTAAATACTCACAAAAAATAGAAGCCTACAAAGGTAGCTCGACACTCAAGATTTGAAAGTAACTTACACGGACTTGCTTAGGTAAACTGGGAAGATGAGCCGATAAAAATGACCACCTCGAAAATTACAACCCTTAGCAATCAAAATAAGAGATTATGAAGAAATGAGAGGTTTATATTTTGATAGGCATACATTGCATATGCTTTAACCTCAACTTTGAAATAGTATTGGTGCAAGATTCGTCAATCAAGAGGAAAGATGGTGAAATCTATATGGGTGAACAAAAGTCGAGAAATGACAAAGAAATCTCATGCATCTGGCGTGGATAACTAAAATCTCATGCATCTGGCGTGGATAACTAAAATCATAAGACTAGGCACTCATTTTAAGAGTTTACCCCTAGAGGGTATTTTATTTTGAATTTTAATTTAGGAAAGTTTTGAAGAATTTTGATGAAAAGCCTAGTTTGAATTTCAAAATGAGCAGGTCGCTCGTGAAAATAGATCATTTTTAGAAAAATATGGATGATTGCTTAAGTTCTTTTTAGAATATGAAAAGAACAGGTCGCCCGTAAAAATAAATCAATTTTTGAATTTCAAAATGGGCAGGTCGCCCATGAAAATAGACCAATTTCAAAGAAGCATAAACGTTTGCTGAAGTTCTTTTTGGAATTTTAAAAAGGTAGGTCGCCTGTGACAATAGACCAGTTTTTTAATTTTAAAATGGGCAAGTTGCCCGTAAAATAGATCAATTTTAAGGAAGCATGAACGCTTCCTGAAGTTCTTTTTGAATTTTAAAAGGAGTAGGTCGCCTGTGAAAATAAACTAATTTTTAAATTTTAAAAGCAAAGTATTTAGATGGGTGGATTACCTAGCAAGTTAGACAAATATTTTTTCTTTACAAGCTCACTGTGCAAATCCTTGTTGAGATTTTACTTCGTAAGCATTATAAAAGAGGACATATATTGTTATTCATTTTTTACCCTATAAAAAATCAAGAAAAGAAAAAGAAGATCCAAAAATACAAGAGGATACATTTGAAGAAAACCTAGAAGATTGTCTAAATTGATAGTGAATGACCAAAATGACAAGTGGTAAAGTTAGAGGACTGGAATGTACAAGATTGAAAAAATTAGCTACTTAATTCTGAATGACAAAAGATGCATTCAATGAAAATATTTTTATTTGAGGTAAATAAATACAAATTTGAATGAAAAAAGACACAATGAGGATTTTGGAAGGCTTAATTAATTTTATTAAGAACATAAAATGCAAGGAAAATCATTTTTTTAGTCAATTTGATTGTTAATTAGAAGAAATTAAAGTTTAGGGACTGAAATTGGACTTTGGCAAGTTAAATGGGTCAAATCAATGGCTAAATTGTGAAAAATTTAAAGTTTGATAACCAATTAGGGGTTTAATTGAAGAAATTTAAAACCAATGACCAAATTGTAAAAGGCATAAGACTTCAATGGTTGGAAGTGACCAAATCAAAGGCCAAATTGAAAGTTTAATGGTCAATTAAAGGTCCAAATTCACAAATCAGAAACCAAGGACCAGGATGAAAATGGCCCTAAACTTTGAGGTTGATGATTGAATTTAGTAGGGGTGAAATTGCATGAAATTAAGAGTTTATGAGGCAATTACGGGTGCAATTAAAAGCAATTGCAAGATTAGAGACTAAAATGAAATATATCGAATCTCAAATTAAAAACCCTAATTTCTAGGGTTTAACTTAGACGACACGACGTTAACCATTATTCATATTCTTCCTTGGCATTTTTGGATGATTAGGTTAGCACCTTCCAAGAGTTCATTGTGGAGTTCTAAACCTCCAAATTCCATGAGGGTTTTTGCAAATTAAATGAAGAACATCCTATTTCAATGAAATTGGATTATTACATCCTAATTCTTCCATACAAGTCTCCAACACCTTGTCCTTGATGTTTACATCAAAGTTTCTCTAGTGAAGTCTCAAAAGTGGCCAACTGAAATACTCATTTGTGTAAAACCACATAACCTTTTTATGTGTTCAGACTTAAAAACTCTTAAAGGATTCTTATTTAGGGCCATAAATCTTTCATTTAAGATTAGAATGTTAGAAATATATGTCTTTATCTCTAAGAAAGAGAAAACTGTTTAGGCAAAACCATCTTCCTCAAAAACCATTAAAGGATAAAGGTTTCGGCTGTTAACATTAGTCCAGAGCTCTCTTATTTTGATAAAAAAAAAACTAAGCTTTGATCAATCTTTGAAGGAATCCACCAAAAAACCTAGAAAAACCAAATAAATACCTATAGAAATCAAAGAAAAAAAATAGAGGAAGGAGAGAAAAACATGAGGATATACCCCGTAAAAAAGGACCCTACTATAAAGGTTCAAAGACTTAACATAGAAGCTCTAGCAAGCTTTGAAAAGAATAGAATGGGAAAGTGAAAGAAGGAAAGAAAAAAGGGAGGTAGCGGCCTATAACCAGTAAGCTTGAAGAAGGTATAACATGTAAAAACTTAAGGGTAAAGTCCATATGGCCTACTCATTCATGCTTTTTCAATGTTTAATAATGTTTTTTAATATTTTCCCTTCAGTAGTTTTAAGCATAGTAAGCAATTTTAACAACGTATTATCCAACTTATTCATGTGATAATTCATAATGAATTGCAAAAATTTTTAGAGTAATAACTGCAAAACCAAGTCAACAATTAACTTATAGTATATGACAAAGCCAATTGGCCTAATTTCTCAATATAGCAAATCATTTTCAACCTATTCATGTAAAGATAGTGAGTATTAGTTTCATACATACACATTTAAATTCAAATTCAAATAAGGTTTTTAATCTTAACTTGGTCTCCCAGTATTTTCTTGCAAATTAATAGTTCTCACTATTAATTTGGAAAATCTCGCTTAGATTTTCCTAGTGAGTTAGGACCTCATTTAATTTATGCGATGTTGAGTAACTCAACAAATCCAAATAAATTAAATTATGTAGATAACATAATTTATCAATTATATCTACATATGACTCCTAGATCAGTTAAGTGACAACTCATTGTCTAAATCATATTAGTTAAGAAAGACTCAATTCTATAGCATTAAACATATTCGATTAACGATAACTATGAGTAGCTCAATAAGGTATCCATAAATAGAACTTAGATTTTATGCATATAAATCAGAAGACAACAAATCATGTTCTTAACATGTATTTAATATATTAATAAGAGATTTATTATAAATTTTAGTTAGGTCTCATTTCCTGACATAATTGATATATTATATATAACAATAATATATTAATATATTGTCCTCATAAGCCATTTTAATTGGATAATTATGGACATATTTAAACTAATTCTCTTGAGCCATCAAAGGAAATTAGGTGGTTAAAACCTAAGTAGTTGTTGTAAATCTTTAGAAGTCATTTGCGAGCACCATGGTTGTATCATTCACCACCATTCTTTCTTCTCCTACGATTACTAAATAATTTTTCTATCTAAATTCCTACATTTCTAAATTGTATAACAATTATATAATTAATTAAGAAACATCGAGTTATATTTGAGGGTAATTAAAAGAGAAAAGAATTTTACAACCCTATAAGAGAAATAGAGTAAAGGCAAGACATGTAGGTTCTATTTAATATTACAATCATCCAACCATAAAAACACATTGGTCTTTAGTGTCTATAATCATTCATCATGCATAAGAACATATTAATATGCTTAATAAAAATATTACATACTTCAATTCTAATTATTGACTTTATTTGAAATTTTTAAAATAATATTTCTAACATTTAGATATATTAAATCAAATCTAATTTGATAATTTTCCAATCATAATAAATTTTATTTAGTATAAATTTTCATTGAAAAACCATTTTTCTAAATTTAAGAAGAAAATTAATTATATTCAAATTCTTATTAATATCATAAACTAATTTAAGATCGAAATAAAATTTTCTGGCTTAGAAACTCTCTTCATTTTAGAAAAAACTATTTTTCTAAATATTATTTAATTAAACATTTTAATTCAATCCTAATCCTATTAAGATAAATTAATTCTATAATTAATTTATTTTAGAGTTTTATTTTTAATATAAAATTATTATTTTATATATGGAGGGATAAAATCATAATTTCAAACCCAAATATACCTAGATATAAGTTGCAGGGGTAAAATTGCAACCCCTTCTTCTACTTGATGAAGTAGCCTTGCTATTGCAGCCGGTATGGGTTGTCACATCGGCAGCAACCCTCAAAAGTGGCAATAGTGTTGGTGTTGCATACAACCTACCAGGCGCACTAGCAATGCTAACACCCCTGTTGGTGGCGCACAACCACTATAAAACCCTTTTTAAAAATTCAGTGGTGAATTTTGGTCGGATCTGAAATGTAAACCCCTGAGAAGAAACATATAAAATTAATGAAGCGACTAGTATGATAAGTGGGTACAAGGAATAACTAATTCATGGGGATGATGAAAAATGGAAGAAATTAAAATAAAATGTTTAAGTATGGGTTTCAAGAAAATAAGTTACAAAAAATAGCTGAAAAATAAAAAAAATACAAAAACACAGATAAAAACTAAATGAAAAATATTTATCAAAATAAATTATTGTGTCATAAAGTTTAATGAAATTCGAATTCACATGTTATAAGTCTTGTATAAACCGGCGTTAGGACCCGAGAAATATTACCCAAGAAAAATGAAAAGGTTTAAAGGAATGGACATAAAATGAATTTTTAAAATTGTTCCCTATAAATATATGTAAGGTGGCCAGCCATACAGGGAGGAAAATTAAGCAAGAAAAGTATGAAAAAAAAGAGAGAGAAAAGTGTGAGAAAAAGTTAGAAATCTTGTGAGATCATACTAAATCTTCCATTATCTCTTAAGAAAACCATATTTCAAGATTGAGTAAGTGAGATTTAGGAAGAATAAGTAAGGAGAGAAAGTAAGGAAGGTGAAGAAAAAGGGGAAAAGTTGGGAAACTCTCATTTGGCTAGCATTTGGAGGTCAAATTATTTTGTGATAAGAAGTTCTATACTTGTTTTAGTAAGTTTAATGGAAAGGTAACATCAATTTTGTCTAATTGTTAATTAGGGTTCTTAAGTGTAAAAATTAGGGATTTTGTAAATTGATGGTTAGGCATACTTAAACATGTGGAGATAAATGTTTAGGAGGTTAAATTTAATGTTATTGAAAAAGAAATCCGTGGGAAAAAGGAGGACATGTGACCGGTCATACTAGAGAGAAGAAAAAATTATGTTTTGATGTATATGTGTTACTATGATAAGAAGTAATGTAAAATGATATGTTAAAGAATTATATTGTTGTTATTAATGTTGATGAATTTATATTGATATTGTTGTGAATTTTAGCGATGGAATAAATGAATGTAAAAATGAGTGTGATTTGGTTAAATAATAGATTTGAATGTAGAGTTGGAAATTTAAATTATGTTAAGGGGCATTATGGCTAAATAAGTCTAAGTGGAAAATGGATATTAGAATGTGGTGTTGTTGAATTTGATTTAATTAGAAATTTATAGACGGAGAAATGAGTAAAAAGAATATATGTGAAATGTAAATAGTGTTGTGATTAATGAAATGCAATAATGATGAGTTATGAGATGATAAAATTATTAATTTATGGCACTTTCTCTACATTCAGGAGAGGCTCCAGGGGATCCCACACCACTGGAGGAGCAGGTAAATGCTTTACACCGCTTTTTATTTCTCTAAATTTCTTAAATTTTCACAATATTGGTATGTATATTTTGGTTAAATTGCTGGAAATGAAAAGTTATGTGATGTGTGGGATAGAATGATGGAAAGTTAAAAGAAAAAAAAAAGATGAATTGTATGTCTACGACAATGAATGGATGACTAGTTATGTTGAGTTGATAGAAATATTACTTGGTTTATGGAACGAAGGCGATGAATTATTACTTGGTTTGTGGAACTAAGGCGATGAATTGTTACTTGGTTTGTAGAACCAAGCATTGAATTGTTACTTGTATGCCCGTTGTGGAACCAAGGCGGTGAATAATTATTTGGTTGTGGAATCAAGGTGATAAATTGTTAATTGGCTTGCCCATTGTTGAATCAATGTGAAGAATTATTACTTGGTTAACCCAGGGTGGAACCAAGGTTGTGAGGTTAGGGTTATAAAAGATATAAAATTTAAAAGTACATAAGACGGGAACATATAGGGAAAAAATCGTAGTGATTTGGAATTTAATATTAATAGAAATAAAAGATAAGGTTAAGTTAAAGTATAAAAATAAATAAAATAAAGAGTTATGATTGGTAATGTTACATATCATTATAAAATAATATTTTGTGTTATATATAGATATATATTGTTGACTAATATAATATATAATTTGACATTTTTATGCAGGCTCATCTTATACTACAGTGCAAGGTTGTTATAGTTTTTGGAGTAGTTTTTGTCTTAGGTATATTTGTATAATTATCCTATAATTCTTTATTTTGTAAGCTTATAAATGTTGAATTTTGTATCACCTTTACTTACTTCTGTTTATCTTTCTTTCCCTTTATTTGTATATGTTTTATGTTTTTATTTTTATGCTTTTAGATTATGTTGTATGTTTATATAGTTATTTCTGGTAATTTTTTGTGTGTGTTAATGTGAAATGATATTGAGTTTGATATGGATTAAGGTCCAGGATAGTTGAACCATAATGTGGTGAAGTTAGATGTGTTATGTATGAAGTGGTTGATAAATTGGTATGGTCCGGATATAGAGAAAACTTTGCTGAAATTTCAGTAGAATAATACACACACACACACACAAATATATATATATATATATATATATATATATATATATATATATATATATTGACCTTAATTTCATTGTATATGTATCATGTATGTGTGAAATTGGGTTGAATGTTGGGATGTTACATGAAAAATCTGACCAAATATTCAGCATGCTAAAATGGCATCTAATTAGAATATCTTAACTAAGATTTTAAGATTATTTAAAAAATAATGGGATTCTCTCACAATAGACACCTCCTAGAAGACCATAGCTTAATAGAGTTTCTGAAAAGAGAAATCACACTCTATTAGTTATGGTACGGTCCATGATGAGCTATGCAAACCTTCCGCCTTTTAAATAGAGTTCCATCAAAATATGTTGATAAGACTCTAATGAGATATTGAGTGGCAGGAGACCAAAGTTATCATACTTATATTATTTAATTATATTTTATTTAAAATTATGATTTATATTTAGGCCAACATATTAGGGAACCTAACGGGTCATATATATAAGAATCATTGGTCAAAAATTAAAATGGAATCATTAATTAAGTGTAACTTAATTGTAAATAAATTTTAGAAATTGAGGACTACAATGTAATTAATACAAGGTATTACAATTTTAGACCTAGAAATAATTAAGTATGGACTTGATTGAATACATTTCTAAAATTAGCGTAAAATAATATATGTGATATTATTTAAGGGACAAATTAATATTTTTTTCATTTATAGGTTTCTTTACAAATAAAAAGTTATACCTCATATTTTTTATGAGTAAAGTATAATATAGAAACACCTAAAACACAAAAAAAAAAAAGAGTTAGCACTCTAAGATATAACAATCTCTCTCTCCTAAAATGGTTTAGAAGTTTTTTCACTAGCAATTCGTGTGAATTACCGATAAAGACCGGACACTTGGTTGGCTTGTGGTTTGTGACAACCCAGCTTTTAAAAAATTATTCAAAGTAAAAAAATAACATCTAATCTTCAAGTAATCTTCATATAAATCATAAACAACTCTAGATCTAACTAACATGATTATTAGGAATCCTAAAAAAAATAGATTTTTTTATTTCCACTATATATATGTGTTTTGAAAAACCCAACAAATTCTTGAAATCTTTTCAAAATGGTGACAATTTCTCAGTAATTGTAGTCATTTGCAGAGTTTCCTTTAAAATCATCGCTCCAGCATGATTGTCATGCAATATGAGTTAAAAACTCTTAAAATTAGTATATTATAGTCCTTGAAACAATCATCTAGAAGTCAAGAAATCTATCTACTATGAATTTTTTTATGTCGGCAGCTTCAACCTTGTACTACTAATTCAAAGTTTTTTATAATACCTTTGCACTTTTAATTTATCTACGCAAATCATATAATGTGTTGTCCAAACCATTTAGGATGTGGTTCTTGTACATGAAATCATTATATATCTATATGTCCATAACTACCATAATTATAAGATTGTATTCATCATCTAAAAAATTTGTCGCATTTTCAATTAAGAACTACACCAAGTTCAAGACGATCATATAGAATAATATTTTTTGTTATTATCTTTTAAAGCTCAAATCATTGATCTTTTTAGGTTTCTCATCATGAACCATAGAAGTTAATGGTGAAATCCTTCATACCGAAGTAATATTAGCCACAACATTACTTGTAAAACAAACATTGGTTATAGTAACCATCTCTTAAGTGTAAGTCATGATGATAGTTTTTATAAAACAAGTAACAACCAAATGTATATTGATTAGGATTTAGCTAAAAAAATGCAAATAACAAAAAAAATACAACAAACAAAATACAAAATAATTAAAGAACTAGAAAAGATATTAACTAAACAATTAATAAATTAAGAAAAGTAATTACAAATTATGAATAAATTACAATTGTGAGTTTAATTTAAAGTATTTAAAAAAATATAGAATGTTAATTAACAAACTAGAATAAAACTTAAGCTAATAATTAAATTAACTTAAGTTACTAGTACACACAAAATCCCTGTTTGTTTCATGAAAAGTGGCGCACGAGCAACCTAAACGCCCGGTTTCCGTTTCTCATTGTTATTATAATATTATTACTTATAATAAAATTACTAATATTTATACCATAACTGATAATACTTTTAGTATTCATCCTATTAATTATAAATAAAATAATAATATTTATAGCACAAATAATACTATTTTTTATATGAATATTTTAAATTTTAATAAAAATAATAATATTTTTAATGCAAATACTATTTATTATAATAAAATAATAATATTTGTAACACCAATTATACTACTTTTAAGAGTAATACTTTTAATTATAAGAACAATTGAAATATTTATAACACAAATTATACTATTTTTACTATTAATACTTTAAATTATAATAAAAATAGTTATAACACAAATAAAATTATTTTTTTATATTAATACTTTTAATTATAATAAAAATTAAAATATTTAAAATCCTTCATCAAGACCCAATAGAATTTGATCACGCAAGACCTGTCGAGCTTGGGTGTTGATGCCGGACCCAAGACAAGGGGTCCTCCTTCAAACCCAAGCGTCAGGTGCCCCACACTGAGCGGGCGCGGGTTGGCTCACCCCAAGCAACCGACATCGCCATGTGGCGCTCGGTATGCATGTGAGCGGGCGGTGCTTGGCTCACACCAAGCACCCTTAAGCGCCACCAGGCACTCGGGTCTGTGTGTTAGGATGTCGCTTGAGTAAGGTCACCTAAGCGTCAAGTGTCCGTTTGCCATTGTTATTATAATATGATTACTTATAATAAAAATACTAATATTTATACCACAAATGAAAATATTTTTAGTATTCATACTGTTAGTTATAAATAAAATAATAATATTTATAGCACAAATAATACTATTTTTTATATGAATATTTTAAATTTTAATAAAAATAATAATATTTGTCACACCAATTATAATATTTTTAAGAGTAATAATTTTAATTATAATAAAAATTAAAATATTTATACCACAAATAATACTATTTTTTATATTAATACTTCTTATTATAATAAAAATTAAAATATTTAAAATCCTTCATCAAGACCCAATAGAATTGGGTCTCACCTATTGAGCTGAGATTATGACGCCGAACCCAAGACAATCGGGTCCCGTCTTAGACCCAAGATAATTGAGCCTTTTGCCATGACCTAAGTGTGCTGGCTCTCCCCCGCTCAATGGGGGGTTGGGGTTGGACAGTCCACGCCCACACCCCAAGTTGGGCCTGGATGCGTCCACACCCAACCTCATGTGTGTTAATATAATAATGTGTGTTATAAAGATTATTTTTTCTCTTATAATTCAAAGTGTACATATCAAAAATATTATTATTTGTGTTATAAATATTATTATTTTTATTATAACTCAAAGTATTGATATAAAAAATATTATTATTTGTGTTGTAAGCA
>Ga0325411_1001036_pt1 | contig 30319 bp, 27 predicted proteins | sample PopdelMetagenome_13_FD_206181 | JGI IMG/M metagenome (GOLD analysis project Ga0325411, IMG submission 206181) | Populus deltoides microbial communities from Bellville, Georgia, United States - Xylem-PdIQD-R4 | ecosystem: Host-associated > Plants > Phyllosphere > Stem > Wood/Secondary xylem...
TTAGTAGTTTAAGAATCTAAACCAATTAATGCCGTGAAAAAGAAAAGAAAAGCATAGCGATTTTTGCCTCACCCTAAGCTGTGCAATTTGAATTCATTGTGAATTTGATGAATATATAGATATACTTTTTCTCCAGATTAATTATTTTTTGAACAATAATATTCTTATATTTACATAAGATTATATGAATAAATATCTCACAATTTTGAATAAATTTTAAGTAATCTTTTTTTTCCTTTCTGGCGTTGAAGATTTATCTTGATTAAGATAATATTTTATTTTATTTTTATAATTCAAACTCTTGGAATTAAGTTATTCTGTCCACAATTATTAAATTCATAACAAGTCTGTTTTTAACTCATTTTTTTATTATTATTTTGCGTTTTTTTTCTAGTCCATATTTATTTTCATTGTAATTTTTAAAATTTATGTGATGCCACATAATGTGTAGGTAATCTGTTAGTTGATTTTATGACATGGAAGGAAAATATTAATTGAATTTAAGAGGTAGCATGGAATAAAAAAACAATAAAAATTATCTTTTAATTACTTGGTATTAAGGTTAAATATGTTTTTTTTATTAAAATTTAATATTTTTGTTTTAAATTAATTATTTTTGAATTCTTTTGATGTATTAATAAAAAAATAATTTAAAAAAATAAAAAAAATTATTTTAATATATTTTAAAAAATAATAATATTTACCGCATTTGTAAACATCAGAAACAGAAACAAAAGGGAGAGAATAATTTCCTTAAACCAGAACAGGAATATACTAAATTTGTCCCCGATCTGAAGTAAGGCATCAAAGCTCAAAGGCACCCCCACTCCATCGTCTCCCAAACATAACAACATTCCCATCAAAATTCAAAACCAAACCCTAAAAATTAAAATTCAACTTCAATCCTCAGAAAAACCCTAAAAACAATTTATAAACCATTCAACGTAATCTCTTTTATTTTGCTTTAAAAGAAAATAAAGTTCTGTTAATTAGTCCAATTCCCACAATCAGCAACTCATGGACCTTCAACGCGCTATGCTAGATGAACTCATGGGTGCAGGTAATTAAAACCTAATTTCTTATTCGAATTCTGTCAGATTACAAAGCTGTGATTATTTGATTGATTGTACGTCGCTGTTAATTTGTTTAAAAATCTGGGTTTGTTTGTTATGTTAAAGATCGTAATTTGACGGAGGAAGAGAGAAAAGATTACAAGGAAATAACATGGGATTCAAAGGAGGTCTGTTCCTATTACATGGCTCGGTTTTGTCCTCATGACCTCTTTGTCAACACCAAGAGTGATCTTGGTAAGTTATTTTTAGCTTTATTTGATCAATTTTGATTGGGTTCTGTTAATTCTAGCTTGTATTAAACTCTTGGTATATCCGTGTCTGAGTTGTCTTTTGGTGATTTTTTGATATCTTTCTCTAATTGGTTTTTGTTCCTGTTGTTTTTGCTGCCAGGACCGTGTGATAGAGTTCATGATCCAAAGTTGAAAGAAAGGTAGGTCTGGAAATTTTATTTTGATTGCCAATGCTATGAAATTGCTGCGTTCTATTTCTGGTGTGTTACTGACTACAAGTTCCCTGTGGGCCTAGTGCCTGAAATCAGAATGAGGGTAGTTTTTGAATGATTGTTGATTTATTGCAGGAACTTGTCAAATGTTATGTCTCTTCTTAATTGTTGAGCTTTGTGTCATGTCATTTGATTCAATATGCTTTTTAAACTAGCTACTTCCTGATATTGATGTGTTAGTTATTAATATGCTTGTTTATATGAGACTAACTGCTTCATATGTGCAACAAAAGATGTATCTTGTGTTTGCAGAACACTGTTGGTGTGCTGTTTTTTCTACTTGATGTAACTGAACTAAACTGTTCAGCAGGTCCTTGTAAGAAGAGGAGCATAATTTTTCCAGTTCAAATTAGTCTGCAGTGTCAGTGATTTTTACATAAAGCCTTTTGGTTTTATTTTGTTTTGATGCTTGTTCTCGCAGTGCATGATAGATCCAACTTAGGTGTTCTATCAAAGTTTGGTTGGTTTTCCTCACCAGAATTTACATATACTTTCTGCATATGTACTCAAACATGGTGTAATGGATTTTTTTTTAATTATTTTCTGACTTTAGCTTTGAGAAGTCCCCAAGTCATGATGCATATCTTGCCAAATTTGAAGCTGAACTTGCTCTGAGATGTGAGAAATTGGTAGGTCTCTTACTTCTACTTGTTTGGTTGCTTGTTATCTGTGATATGTAATTTTACATGTTTCCATGTGATCCTTTTCTTCCATAGGTTATGGAATTGGATAGAAGAGTTAGGCGTGGACGAGAACGCCTAGCTCAAGGGGATGAACCAGTAGCACCTCCTCTGCTGTCAGCTGACAAGTCTGAACGGTTATCCGTGGTGGAAGAGAAAATAAAAAACCTACTGGTGCAAGTGGAAGCCCTTGGTGAAGTTGGGAAGGTGGATGAAGCTCAAGCTCTTATGAAAAAGGTGCTATGACTTTATTTGTTTCCTATAGTTCCCTAGCAGATGTGAAAATAACAAAGAGACAAAACAATGCATTCGTGCTTTTAAGTTGCAGTTCCTTCTTGAAAGTGTGATATTGTGTTACTCTTACATTTTTTCCCCCTCTGAAATATGACATTTGGTGACTCTTCTAACAGGTGGACGAACTTAATGCTGAGAAAGCACTGATTCAATCCCAGAATGATAAAGTATTGGTGGTTCCACAGGAGAAAAAGATGGCTTTGTGTGAGATTTGTGGTTCTTTTCTAGTTGCGAATGATGCTGCAGAGAGAACTCAGTCTCATGTCACGGGGAAGCAGCACATTGGATACGGGATGGTCCGGGATTATATCACCGAGTACAAGGTGAGTTGCACTTTGTATTAATCCAGCATGCAACATGTTTGGTTCTTTTTAGTCAACTGAGAATGTGGAATACAAATTGCAGGAAGCTAAGGAGAAGGCAAGGGAAGAGGAAAGACTAGCAAGGGAAAAAGAAGCTGGAGACCGGAGGAAACCAAGGGAGAAGGAATATGAGAGCAGTAGGAGGAGGAGTGATTCAGGTGATAGGGATCGGTATAGAGAAAGGGACCGGGACCGGGACCGAGATCGTGAAAGGTCAAGGGAGTGGAATGGTAGGGGCAGTCGAGGTGATTGGAGGACTAGGAATGGAAGGGATGGTGGGAAGGATAGGCACCGTTATCGGAGCAGGTCACGTTCCCCTGTTAGGCATGATCGCAGGAGGTCACCTAGAAGTCCAGTTCGCCCATATTAGAGGATTATGTTGATATATATCTGAGTTTAAAATCATGAGGTAGACATTTTTAATCTCAAAGTTTCATAAACATGTGCTTTTGGAGTCTCACGTCAATTGTCATCATGAGTGAATTTTTTCTTGCTATCTCACAGCTTTATTGAGAGTTTTCCTCTCTTTCATCAAATATTTTTAGAGGAGGAAAGGGTGGAGGTAGGTATTACTTAATGCTGTCGTGAGTACTTTATGGTTGAACTATATTTTTTTTATGCATTTGTCTCTGTAGCATTGCTTCAGAGTCTAGTATTTGTCTTCTATCTTTCTTCATTGATGTTCTCATGTACTTAAGAGGACAGATTCAAAATATGTGCTTGAGTGACACTGCAGCTGATACTGATGATGGTTTAGTGTCTCAATCTCGAGGTAACAAATAAATCTTATTTTCTAACAACTCGCGTCGATAGGTTGACCTCTCCTTCTCGTAGACTTTTTTTTTTTTTTTCCAGAAACCCAAAGTTGGACTATTTTTGCTTGCAACCGCTGCTTGTTAACTAGACAGGGAAAGAAATTTGGGAATCACAAGCCCTGGTGCTATTAACCATGTCCCATTTCAAGTCAGCTTGCATTTCATTGTTAGCTCATTGATGATCTAGTAAGTAGGAAAGCTCAAATCCCCACTTATTTTGCCTTTGCCATTGTCATATGAACTCAAAGTGACTGGGTGGTGTGAGCGCTTTGCAAATAAATAGGCAGTCTTTGAGGCCAGCTAGATTGTGTTTTTGGGTGGGTGGATGACCAGGAAACCTTAACTATTCAGTTTCATGGGATAGCAGGTTTTTCGTTTTACAGAGTAGTGGGTGCCTTTGGAGTAAAAATTTCAAAAGCCAGGATCGGCCAAGTATAGGTAACTGCCCTTTACATAGTATTTTTTAGAGCTCAGATGTCTCTTAAAAAACTCAATTGCTTGAACAGTATTTTTTATGCTTGCTTGAAAATCTACTTCAGTGGACTGGAATCGGATGCGCTTTAACTTGAAATGGTGTGGTACCTCGAGGTAACTTAAATCTATATGATATATCAAATAGCATATTTCTGTTCCAGCCTGCAGGAAAGACATGTAATCGGTTGAACTTGGATGGCAGAGTTGCCGGGGGTAAGTAAGGACCTGATGTGATTTGGGGATGTTTTGTGCATGGGAATGGGATTTTAAAATCTGGCTGGTGCCATCTTATTGAAATTGAACAATGTCAGATTGGAAAATTTGTAATGACAATTTGCGGTTGGAAAGTTTTGCGACCTTGCATTGGTTGAAATAAACTAATGTTGTAATTCTAGCATATGGATTTTGTTTCATTTGCCAAGCGGCATATCATTTCGAAAGCTTATGATCAATACATTCCCTTTGCACAACTTTCTGCTTGAGCTTGTCCGTGATTTGGTGGGGTTTTTTATTTTTTTTTAAATTGAAAAGTGTAGGACGTAAGTTATTTATCATTTGTCACGTGTAAGCAGCTTCATCTTTTGTTAAAATTCCTTTTGCATGATGGAAGGTCGTAATAAGCTGTTGCCAATGGCTGCATGCTCTAGCCCTTGCTGGCGCAACGTTATTGATTTGTCTTTCGATGAGATTTGTGACAGCTGTGCAGAACTGTAACAGTTGGGACTTGAATGTAAGAAACAAAATTTCATTTACACCTATTACTAGTCTGAAGGGAATTCAGACAGTGATTTCTTCAGCTTCAGCCAAAATTGTCTATGGAATTGCCGATTTCTGCTCAAATAATTGCCAGCTCCATTATGTTGGATGATTCCGCAAGCTTGCACGTCTTTCTGCTGAGTATAAGCTACTCGGTGCCATACAAATAAGTTTGTCATGAAAAACTGTGTTAGTTACTCGACTCTGTTTACTAGGAAAGTTTATTTTAGCTCGTGGCACAGAGGGCTTTTAACCATTTCCTCTGTTTTTCCATTTCTTCCTTCGAGGGAGATGTGACGATTACATTAGAGTTCTACGTCACTTTTCACCACAAAGTCCGGAATGACCGAGTTAAATCATAACCATTATTGTAATTATGCAACATGCCAATAGAAGCTTTCATTGTACACAAGACACAGGGCCTACAACTAGATAGCATACAAGAACATTAGTAACACAAGAAAACTAACAAGGTAACGGGGAGAAAAACAAGTCCAACCGCTTGTACACCTTACAGAATTTATCCATAAACGAATTTATATGTGGCTCTCGTTTTTAGTTTTTCGTAGCTCCCAAACCCTGCCAAGAAAGCAAATGAATAACTTTTCATCAAATTCATCACTAACACCAACAGCAGCCATTAGAGTACTTCAACCATGAATGACACAGTGGACAAGCTGGTCATCTTTCTAGCAAAGAGAGATGGAATAGATAAGCTTGTCAAGACTTTCCAGTACGTGTCCAAGCTTGTTCGCTGGCAGGTAGAAGCCACCCATCCAGACGTTGCACGGAGATTCCAGCAATGGGAAGTTGCTTCTGGCCTTGGCAGGAAAGCCTTTAGAACCGGCAGGTTTCTCACCGGCTTCAATGCTCTTAGAAGAGGCCCTGGCTCAACCCCAACGTTTAAGATCCTAGCTGTTCTTGCTAATGCAGGAGAAATGGTCTATTTCTTTTTTGACCATTTTCTTTGGCTATCAAGAATTGGAACTCTGGACGCAAAGTTGGCCGGAAGGATGAGCTTCATTTCAGCATTTGGTGAGTCTTTTGGCTATATATTTTTCATCATAGCTGATTTTATTATAATAAAAGAAGGACTAAAAGAAGAGAGAAGGCTCATAACTTCTTCAAAAGAAGATACTTCAAAGGATGTGACAGAGAGCCTAAGGAAGATTAGAGCAGACAGAGTGATGAGGTTGATGGCCGTCGCGGCTAACGTTGCGGATTTCATTATTGCTCTGGCAGATATTGAGCCCAACCCATTTTGCAACCATGCTGTTACTCTTGGTGTTAGCGGGTTGGTCTCCGCATGGGCTGGTTGGTATAGAAATTGGCCCTCATAAGAGAAATTTCTCAGGTCACCGCTCAAATACCTATCTCCGCCAGCACTTGAACATGGAAAAAGAAAAGAAAGAAAAATCCCATTCATGTTGTAGTAGCAATGTAAACTATACTCTTTTATGAGAAGATTTCTTGCATCTAAGGGCTCCATCTTATCATCTTATTGGTTTATAGCTTTACGATGAAACTTTCTCAAGTCGCAGTTCAGTTCAAATTCACAGCAGCCAAGTCTTCAAAACGGAAGAGTTTTCCTTTTATGTTGTAGCTCTGGAAATTGTACTCTCCTGTTATCATTTTGGAGGAACATGGTTTATTTCATTAGAGTTTGAGCCTTCGGTAAGTTGAATTGAATCAAATTTGGTAAAATTGCCATGTAAAACAGAGAGCGATCAGGTTCAGTGAAAAAAAAAAACAGACCAATCACGTTATCAGACATGTTCTTAGTTTTAAGTAATGTGAAATATGACATGATATAAGATGCCTCTTTAATTTATATTTTTAAAAAATATGTATAATTTTTCTTCTAATAAAAGTTATATATATATATATATATATTATCATAACAGCTAGATAGAATTAACAAGTAATCTTACTATGATATCTCGAGCAATTAATCACCATAGAAACAAAAATATTTATGATTAGTTAAAATTAACGAGTAATCTTACTACCATGATTATTTATTAATGGATCTAGAACTATAAACACAGTCCATTTAGCATCAAACAACCTGATTAGATTGAAATCCCTTGATAATAGAGATTAACACAATCCCATTCCCTGGAAGGTGCTCTTGTCTTTTTAAAGATTTATTTCACTTATTTAATTAAATCGTCTCATGTTCAATAAATATACTGTAATTTTCTGGGACGGTGATATTCTTCTCCATCAATTGTTATCCACGCTCCTTTATTATTTCTATCGATACCAATATATAATCTTGTCTAATAGTCATTTACATCACAAAAATAAATCAAATACTAAAATAATTTTTTTTTTACAAACATTTTTGTAGATTCTATTTATTAAAAGTTTTTAGAATGATTAAAAGCGTGGTTGTATTGTTTTTTAAAATATTTTTTATTTATAAATACATCAAGATGATATTTTTTATTTTTAAAAAATTATTTTTGATATTAATACATTAAATGATTAAAGATATATTAATTTAAAAAATAAAAAAATTTAATTTTTTAAAATGAAAAAACAAATAGAACTGTCAGAGTAAACCAGCCACATGCCAAATATTGGTAAACTTATTACCACAAAGGACAGGTCAAACTGCAAGACCATTTTTCTTAAGAGAAAACCAAAAGACAGATATTATAAACAACCACTGGAAAGATTTTTCTCTCGATACAAAACAGGATGGCGCAACACAAAAAATCATTAAAAAAAAAAATTGGCACTTTCAATTAAAAATATTGGTAGAATAATATAATTCAAAAAAATTCAGTGAAATAACCTAGTTTATATACATATTTCAATTGAAAAACATGACATTTATAACTTCTTGTTCTTTTAAATAGCAACATAAAAAAATTATTAAATAGATATGATAGAGAAAAGAGGGGACAAAAAAGATTTTATAGACTAACAAAATTCTAATTATAATACAACCAATACATTTAAAATTGTTTTGACAAGATAAATCCAATAACAACAATAAATGTTACCAACAATAATTTAGGTGGGCCATACTTGACATGAAAAACAAATGAGTCATCTGTTATCTTTGGACAACAAGTGTAGTATCTATGAGTTATCGTTGTTGATCTTTCTTGATGTCATTGAATTCATCTTATTGAGATATTTTTGATGTTACTAGTAATGTTATAATCAAACTTTGATAAATTTTTGAATTTTTTTTTATTTTTTTACTTTTTATATCCATTTAATAATATTTTTAGATATAAATATTCTAAATAACAAGAAGTTATAAATATCACGTTTTCATTCATGATATATATATAAATTATGTTATTTTATAAATTATTTTTTAAAATATATTATCTCGTCAATAAATAAATAAAAAAAGCTAATAAGCAAAAATAGCCAAATAAATCATAAAATATGTAACTTAAGGGTGGGAGGCACGTGGCATGTTATGACAGCTGATTTGAATACGAAATCAGGGAAATAGCAATAACACACCGCTTTCCCTGAATAATCCAGTCTCTCACAAATACAAAACGGGTTACGAGTAGGGGAAGTTGACCTTCTAATATCTTTACTCTGAAGCCCCCCACCCCACCTATTCCTCGATCCAAATGTTTAACAATCCTTCCCCCTTGCCCTTCACCAAATCTTCCATCCCCATCTCTTTTGGTAATTAATCCTTCGCAGATTTGGTTACCGTTTTCCCCTTCTTCTGCCCACATATATTTCTTTCCGTGTTCGTGTAGTGTTTGCTTCTAATCTCCCGAGTTTAGTGTTAGTCAAGGTTCAATTTTTTTTTTCTTTTAAAACAAGTTTGGTTTCTTTCTTGATCGGCATCTTTTAATTTGCTTTTGTCAGAGACTAAACAGAGGTTTCCTGGGTTTTGTGAGATCAGATGGCAGAAGGAAACGTTTCAAGATATGTGAAGTTAACAAAAGAACAAACTGGTGTAGAGGAGATTAAGCCTGGTGAACTAAATCAGCCCATTGAAGTTCCTCATGTCTCTTTCTCTCTCTCTCTCTCTGGTTTTTGCTTATTTTTCTTATCTCAAATTTTATCACCCTTTTGTTTCAAGTCTTGAGATTTAAGATATTTTAATGTTTCACTGTCATATGCGATTGTTTCAAAGTTTAGGATTTGCACCCTAAAAGGGTTTAGCTTTTCAACTTCGATCTGATGCTGTTGTATTTGCTTCTCTTGAGTCAAATTATCACGCGTTTTCTTATGTGCTTTTTGAATGCTCAGGCTGAATTTGTGTAAAGATTGGATCTTTTGGATCTCTGAATTTTTTAATTTTTGGTGAGGCAGTTGGAAGTTTGCAAATGTAATGAATGTGGGCAACCTTTACCTGAGAACTTTCAGCCTCCAGCAGACGAGCCTTGGACTACTGGGATTTTTGGATGTGCTGAAGACACTGAAAGCTGTGAGTTCATTTGTAATCTAGCATTATATAGTTTCAAATCAATGTTTTGTGATGTGGGTATATCATATTTGGATATGACATGTTCACAACTTTTCAGAGATGAATTGCTTCTGTTACTGTGATTTATGAAGTACTTTATATTTTATTGAAAGTTGGAATTTATGACATGGAGATATGAAACTAACTAACTTGATCTTCTTTTCCCTCAACTCAAACATGCATGAAATAAACGGTAATTGTCTAGTGCATGTGATAAACCCTAAATGGCTTTAGCCAAATTTGAGCCTGTGCTCATTGTGTGTGCTTGAAAGGAAAGTCATGGCACTTTTTGTTGAAGATCATGCTCTAGACAATATATGAACATTCCTTTCTTGATATATATCCTTTAGCTAATCGGGAACTTTATGCTCAACTCTGTGAGAAATAATTTTATCAGATCAGAAATTTTGTATTTGCACACATGGTAGCCCCGTTTATGATTTGAATGCAGGCAGTTTCTGTTTTTTGTTGTTTCCTAAATAAATGATTTCTTTTGTTTTTTAATTTTTAATTTTCTTCTCATTTTTCTGAAATCCTTGTCTATATAAAATGGAGTTTACTTTTTCTAGTGCAACTTTTCCCCTGGTGTTATTTCCCCATTGTTGTTAGCAGAGAAAAAATAGTTTTTCCCCCAACTGTGGAACTTAGATGCTTGGATGCCATTTGAAACCCTTTACAGATTTTACTATAGGCACAGTTCAAATTTTCAATTCATTTCAAGAACATGGTTTTAGAAAATGACTTTGATAGACCAAATGACTAATGAGATTTTGGAAATTGATAGTTAATGTGGCCTTGTGTTTTTGCCACTTGCCGTAACCAATCAAACTTTCAGGTCTAATGAACTTCTCAATACTGAATAGGAACTCTATCCTGTAGTTATGATCCAGTAAAAAACTGAAAATAGTTGTTGATTAGAGTTTTATGCATTGAATTGGCAAATGCAATTTACAATTTTGAAACTCAAACATATATTTTTCTGTTTTCCCAGTTTTTTCTTTCCTGTTTGAAACAAAATATAATTGAATATGACAACGAAAGTTTCATGGATGATGTTAATATTTTTTTTTGTCATAATTAACAATGTGGTAATGACATAGATAGGACAAGGCTCAATATTTTGAATTCACATCTTATTTGGAAAGGTGTGGTTGGCTGTCACAAATGTTTGCCGTTCCTTGGTGAAGTGGATGATATTGTCCTCTGGCAACATTATGCAATTGATTCTCTTGTAATTCCTAGTCTTATCAAAATGCGCGTCTCCTTTTAGGGTTTTAATAGCTTATTTATGCAAGGACTGATGGATTAATTCCTTCTTGTTTTACACCTGAAAAGGTTGGACAGGACTATTTTGTCCTTGTGTTCTATTTGGTAGAAATATTGAGAGCTTGAGAGATGATACCCCCTGGACTACACCATGTGTTTGCCATGCTGTTTGCGTTGAAGGTGGCATCGCACTGGCAGCAGCGACAGCTGTCTTCCATGGCATTAACCCAGACACACCATTTCTTATTTGTGAGGGTTTACTTTTTGCTTGGTGGATGTGTGGCATATACACTGGTCTTGTTCGACAGTCTTTACAGAAGAAATATCATCTCAAGGTAATCCCAATTTTCTCTATTTTCATGTTCATGTTATGAATTGAAGACAGTAAGGATCCTCAACACACTGTTAAGGTTAAAAAAAGCATAACATGAACATTTTGTAGATGCAGACAAGATGACTGCTTCTGGATTCCTTTAGTATTTTATGGGACCACTTAATAATTTTAGGAGTTGTAACACATGGAACACTGTAATTGTTGCTATTATTCCTTGAATGACTTTGGTATTTCAATGTGCTTTCTGATGGTGCAAATTACTTTTTTCAGCATACAAGTTTGTTTAGTTCATGATAAAGTGTGCTGCTGGAAGTTGATGTCAAATAACAAAAAATAATGAAATAGTCATCATATAATTTTTATGAACTTAAAGGATATTTTATTCCTTCATGATATGGAAATTTTTTTCTCCAATTCAAAGCTAATGATTTCAAAAGCACCGAATTGCATTAAATTTTAAGCTTTTGCAAAAAGTTTGTCACCTGCTTTTCTCCAGTTAACCAAAATTATGCGGTCTGTGCTGCCAAACAATCAGCATGGCTTCCATTGTGCTACCTAATGAAGCCTTAATATTTTGAGGGTTGCTACAGTGCTGATGTTTTAGCATTGTCACATTCCTGACCCCCCCCCCCCAACAAATGTTTAATTTTTACTGTTTACTGACTAGCATTTGTTTGGATTGCAGAATTCACCTTGTGACCCATGCATGGTGCACTGCTGCATGCACTGGTGTGCTTTGTGCCAGGAGCACAGGGAGATGAAGGGGCGTCTATCAGATAACTTTGTCATGCCAATGACCATCGTCAATCCTCCACCTGTTCAAGAGATGAGTGCCACCACTGAAAACCAGGATTCCACTCCATCCTCTGAAAAGAGCACCAGCTTGGAAATGCAGCCTCTGTAAAATCCGTTCATACAATAGCACTAAGGAAGCGAATTTGATCTTGAAACTGATTTTTTTTGTTTTTACAAAGACTTTCGTTGCACAAGAAATTACTGCACCCCCTTGTGTATCAAAAGATTCAGAACAGTCGTACAGCTTTACCCTTGTTGATACTTTTTTGTAGAGTAAAGTTTACTTTTGATTAATGAGGATGCATTCTCATTCAGCCTCTCTGTTTAAACATCCATGTCTTTTGGACTTGGTGATATATATGTTAGTACCTCCCGGTTATCGTGTTGAACCAGCAAGAGTTGCTTCCACAGCCTCAGCCTCGGGTGTTAGAATATTGCTCATTTAGCTTTTTGTACAAGAGAATCTGTTGTTGAATTTGGTGATTGGTCAAGTAGTTGAGCATTTGATAAGCAGGTTCCAAAGTAAAATTTCACATGGAAGGATTGATCATTGAACTAACAATCTACACGTCGAACACCCCACGAATTAACCATATAGCACCGCTCCTTTTGGATGGTTGCTTTGCCAGTCTTCTACATGAAGGAGCTCTGCAATGCCTCCAAAGTGGATGGAATCATGCGTATGGTTGGTGTTGCCGGCCCTCTACTTTCTGATTACTGAATAAATCCAGCGCATTCAGTGGCCTAATAAAGAAAAGTAGGACCCACCAATGATAGACACGAGTTACTCTTATCACAGCTTCCAAAGCTGAACCATGGACTGTCCTAAAGCTCCCCTTCCCCCAGTCAGTTTCCATTATTTATCACTGTTAGGTCCTTTACCACTGCATGATCTCTCTATTATTTTGCGTAAAATGTAAGCCTGTTTCACTTATTTGTCTCTTTCAAAACCAGAATAAGGGGCGTTTCACATGGTTTTGCTTTTATTTTTAAATATTTTTTAAAAGTGTTTTTTGTTTAAAAAATATTAAATTAATATTTTTTTAGCAATTTTTCATGATTTTGAAGTATTTATTTAAAAATAAAAATATATAATTTTTTTAATATATTTTCAAACAAAAACTATTTTAAAAAATATTATATATCACAGTCCAACATTTACTTCGATTAAAACAAAATATTTGTCCTCCGTCAAGTCCTAAACATTACTAAGGCTACAAACAAACTGCCCTAATGCCTACCTATAATTATAATTTTAAAACTTAACTGGGGATCTACTTGAGATAAGAATTGAGTTACAGATAATACTTGAGTTACAGGTGAGAATCGACTTGTCAAATGAGGTTTATATATATTATGATTAAGTTTTGATAGTTACACCAGAATCAATCAGGACAACTTCGGTTTTTAACCAAGTAAATCAAGGTTTTTTTTCAATCTAAACTGTTCCACCCCATATCATTCAGGTACCCATGTCTACCTGCTGATCCGGTACAGGTTTTAAAACAATGCCTACAACTCTCTCTCTCCAAGACGTTGTGACTGTCCAGGCTTGTACAACTCTCTCTCTCGATCTCTCCCCAAGACATTGTGACTGTCCAGGCTTGTACAACTCTCTATCTCTCTCCCCAAGACTTTGTGACTGTATAGGCTTGTTTCCATGGAGAGACCACAGTCAGAGACTGGAAGGAGGAGGAGAATGGAAAAGAATAAGGAAAGGGTGCAGTTCCTACCTCCTGGGCGTATGTTACCGGTGCCTCCCATGGTGAGGCCACCAGCAGCAGCAACCAATGAAGTGAGGCTAGCAGCAATAGCTGTTGAGTTGAACATACGGCTGAGATCAGCAGACATGCCTGGTGCAATGCAAGAGCATGCATTTAGGTTCAGTAGAGCACTCCTTGATGCTAATAATCTCGAGAGCAAGAATCCCAATCCCACTCACATCGCCATGAGTCTCAAGAAGGTATGGAGATTTTCCATGGATTCGACCTTGATGATTGCACATAAAATTTGCTTCTAATACAGTCCAAGTTTTTTTTAAGCATAGTTCCAAATATGGCATCATTCTGATTAATGAAAAGGGCATCTATTGATACTGCATATGAAGGAACACTTCAATTTGTTGGTGGAAGAACAGTAAATCTCCCTATCATAAGTTTATTACAAGACTCAATAGCAAGCAGAGAGGCACAGATAGGTCAAGTAGCCATACCCCACCTCTTCTCTATCCCTTCTAATAATGTTGATTCATGACATGAAAGAAGGTTGTCCCACTAACTGTACTCATGACTAGTGAGAGTACTCATAGCACCCGAGTAATTTTTCAGGAAAATCTACGATGACTGTTAAGTTGAGATTTAATTAACAAAAATAGTTTTATGGTTGCCAAGTTATTTATTATTATTATTTTGGAGCTTATAGCTTTGTTGTTTTTGTTTAAAAGCTTGCAACTTTATTAACTTTTTCAATAACACATCAATTCCTGATGTAAAGATTTTAGTTTTTTGTCATTGCACTAAACAATGTATCTTGATTTCCATACCGATTATACCGTGGATTTTGTTTGAAATTTTTAGACAACTGCTCCCTCTGTGTTCAAACCTTGTTGAAATTTTATTAACGTGGCTGGGTTGACAACAACCAAAATTATTTATGTAATTGACCTTAGTTGACTTGAACCTTTTCTCCCCTGCCTCTTTTCTTAGCAATTCGATCCTTGCAAATGAGCATATACAAGGAAGTTTTGGCACTGCTGTTGTTCATTAGTCCCTTGCCTCCCATTTTGTTTCCTTTTCCTTTTCCTTTTCTTTTTCAGGAGTTTGATGCAATGTATGGCATCGCATGGCACTGCATTGTTGGCAAGAGTTATGGGTCATTTGTAACTCACTCAAGTGGTGGATTTGTATATTTTTCCGTGGACAACCTCTCTTTTCTGCTTTTCAAGACCGAGGTCCAGCTGCGGAAGAGGCCACCTCCATTGCGCAAGCTCGAGGCATAAAGTGGCCGTGCTAATTAAAAATGTCTGCTTGAATTTTAGTTACATGAATCTGCATTTTATGGATAAGGAGTAGGTTATGCTATGACTTATATTTAGCACCTTAAGTAAATTCGGTTCCGATGCTGTTTTAATTACTCTTTTCCTTTACTTTTCTTTGTGGTTTTAGTTTTTCATCGTAAGTAGCTAGATTTAGTCTCGAATAACATTAAAATATTGTAAATCCTATTTTAATTTGGATTCGGGTCTGCAATATATTGGATTGCCATACAGGAAAAACAAGAACTACCTAAAAATTTCACAAATTACTCTCTTTACTATAATTTATTTGATCAGGATCACATTAGTTTCTCTTCGCTAAAGAAATATGAAGAACGATAAAGACAGTTTGCCAATTTCCTTCATGGCTATAGAGGCTGGTGATCTTGAAGGTGGCACAGAACCATGCAGAAGCAACTCTGCTTCTTCTTATACAGACACTTTTGCTGATTATATTTCTTCTTCCAGCTCGAACTCATCAAGTGTATCTGCTTACTGGGAATCCTGAAACTCTTCTTTCGAATGTGTTGATTTGGGATCAGAAACTGTTGTAGACAAGGAAGTTGTAACATGGGAGACCAAGATAAAGAAAGGAGATGTGGAGTCTTATAAGGAGGAGAGACAGAGATCAGGAGCTCCCTCTAAAATTATGGCTTGTTTCAACTTTCTGTGGCTTCTATTCTGCGCTTGATAGGATTCTGTAGGTTCTCTTTTTTAATTCTGTTCCGATTAGTCTAGACAAACTGTGGTTCCTTGTCCAGTTTAATTACTGGCTGTTCTGTCCAGGATCTCAGGCTTTAGGGTTTTTTTTTCAAAGACAATTTTATGCCAGTTAGGTTATTTCTTTCTGCTTTCGTGGCTAGCCGCTGGCCAAATTTTTGTGTGTGTGTGTGTGTATAAGAGTCAATATCCGATACGGAGATGAATCCTGCTGCTTCCAAGCTAACAAATCCTTTTCCCTGTAAGATAAGGAACAAGTGGCGAATATGTATAAATAACTATAGGCTGACTATGCATAGCCCTATTAATATTTGCGTCTCAGATATATTAATAAAAACATGGCAAGAGGAGGTCGCAGCTATGGAGGTGAATGTGGATCTGCTGGTGGTGCTCGTTTTCGTGAAGATTATACTGATTATCGCCTATTTGATGATGAACTAGGAGCGCAACCGATGAACCAATTATTTTCTTTATTCCATGACGATAGCATTGCGTATTCAGATAATGTTCCATTGAGCAGTATTGATGGTGAAGCTGGTGGCGCTTCTCCTTTTCCTACAAACTCCAATGGTGCTACAAACAAGAAGGAACATGGAATGTGGTCTGCCTTTATGCAGTGTTTCGAGTTCTTAAATATTTTTAGCCGCTGATCAATTATTTAATGGAGAGGAAGAGAACATGTCTTTGCTCCCAATTCCCTCTTATATTTGTTAAGAGTACTCTTTATTTATTTATATTCTGCTCAAGCTATTGATGGGGAACGCTAATTTGATTTCATGGATCTTGCATGTCCAATGGTTTATGTTGAATAATAGTGTTTTTCTTTTAATTCTTGTTCATCTTACACATGAACTAAGTTTTTCTTTCTTTCTTTCTACTTGGGTGACTGTTTTCTTTCTTCTTGTTGCTATTGTTCTCTTCGCACAAAGCACTGACTGGTTGAATATGAAGTTCGCTTTATTTTTTCTCAGCAATATGATATTTTTTGTCCAAATCCCATGCATATTCAGACTAAACTTCTCTTTAGTTGGGTCTAGATTCAAACTATCTATGCTCACGGCCTTTCTTTGGATTCAAAATCGGAGAACATAACGTGAGAAGACAGTCCATTTAACACCGAGTCGATATTTAGGGTTTGTTTTACAAAACAGGGGATCATACTTGACAATTATATTTTTTTTTTAAAAAATCCCTTCTCTGATATATAGAACTGCATGTTATTGAAACTGAGGTTCAATAATTGGGACTAAAATTATTTTAGACCAGGACAATTGTGTTATGTTTAAAAATAAATAAAAGTTGATGTGGGGAAATTTTCACAAATACAAAGGGTGGCCATTGAATGAACTGCAGATCACGAGTACTACCAATAAAATTCTACCACGGTGTAAATAGCGGTTAATTTTTGAATCATGGGCTTGCAACCCTGAACAGACGCACACGTATATGAACATTGTTGGAATCTTTCCATAACTGCTAAAACGAAAAACACAAAGGGTTTGCCATTTCTCTTTTAATGCACAACTGCTATTCTGCCTTGGAAAAATTCCGACTTCAATTTCTTGTCTTGGCAATATGTTGATATTTGGTAAAATGGCTTCGACATCACTGACTACACGTTTCAAACAATCAGTTACTCCCGCTTCTCTGAGGGCGTATCTTGCAGAGTTCATCTCCACTTTCTTTTACGTGTTTGCAGTTGTAGGATCTGCCATGGCTTCAAGTAAGTGTTGAATAGCAACTTCTATTCTGTTTAGTGAAAAGGGTTTGGCTTGATTGTCCATGTTTCTTGCTGTAATATGTCGGTCTAAATGATCCTTGTTTGTTTTTAATTAGTTATGTTCTTTTTTAGTGAGACAAGAACATGTAAAATAGAAATTTAGAGCCATTTGTCAATTTTGCTACGCTTTTGTTTTGATAACTTATAAACAGAACTGCCTGGTTATGAATTAAGCATAGTTGTCGACTGCTGTGGTTTGGTTCTAATAACACGCTGAGGCACATTCAAAATATTGATCAAAAGGCATGATTTAGTTTTTCTACAAGTAGAGAGTTTACAAGTTTTAAGGTTGATGTTTGATTTTGGCATGTGTCAGGGAAATTATTGCCAGACGCAGCAGCAGATCCATCCAGCCTAGTGATAGTCGCAATTGCGAATGCTTTTGCACTCTCATCGGCTGTGTACATTGCTGCAAATGCCTCTGGAGGGCATGTGAATCCTGCTGTCACATTTGGCATGGCTGTTGGAGGACGCATTAATGTGCCCACTGCTCTATTCTACTGGATTTCTCAGATGTTGGCCTCTGTTATGGCTTGCATTTTCTTGAAAGTGGCCACCGTAGGACAGGTGAAAAAATCCGCTCTCAGTTAATGCAAGATAGATTGGATAGGATCCCTTAACCGATTGCAGCTTTCTTGCACTAACACTATTTGCTTACATTTTCTTGCACTGCGCCATCACTAAGATGCAACTTCTATTCTGTAATTTTCTAGCATGTTCCAACCAACACAATTGCAGAGGAAATGACAGGATTTGGAGCATCCCTGCTAGAAGGTGTGATGTCATTTGGCTTGGTTTACACTGTTTACGCCGCCGGAGACCCTAGACGTAGTTCATTGGGCGCCATTGGTCCTTTGGCAGTAGGTCTTACGGCAGGAGCCAATGTCTTGGCTGCAGGACCCTTCTCAGGTGGCTCAATGAATCCAGCATGTGCATTTGGGTCTGCAGTTATTGCTGGGAGGTTAAAAAATCAGGCTGTTTATTGGGTTGGACCCTTGATTGGAGCCGCAGTTGCTGGGCTTCTCTATGATAATGTTGTCTTCCCTACTGAAGCTCCAGATTCTCTTAGGGGGGTTTCAGATGATGTTGGAGTGTAATTGCAGTTTGCTGTCATGGACACTTTGTTCTTATTGTAATTCTAAGTGGTCACAGTGTTCCTAGTTAACCTTTAATTATAATTATTTTTAGTTAGTGTTGTTTTTTAAAATATTTTTTTGTTTGAAAATATATTAAAATGATATATATTTTTATTTTTTAAAACATTATTTTGGTATCAACACTTTTAAATCATCTAAAAATATTTTAAAAAATAATTTAAAGTAAAAATAAATAAATTTTAGTCAACCTAATCCAATGGGCCTATCATCATACAATTAACCTCATCAACGCTTGAGATCACTCCAAGCTTTTTACACAACCTCATGTGATTCTAGTACCCAGTACACAGTAACAAGTCTTTCCCACAATTAACCGCATGATCATCATCAAGTCCGTACTCTCTTTTCATAAATTTAAAACATTTCTCTCAAATTTGATATGGAAGCCGGAGTGAATTGAAAAATATTTTATATTGACTTATGTTTTAGTATTTATTTATATATTATCAAAAATTCAATTTTTTTTAAAAACATTTTCCATAAAACAAAAATACCCAATCGCACGGTAAAAAATCCAGATTCTGGACGGGCCTGGTTGATAAAATAACTGAACAGTCCATCCAGTGCATCAATGATCGAACCAGGCCCAATTAAAAATGGAAAAAAGCATATCATTTCTCCCGCTTCTTTCAGAGAGAGGCTCCTCTAAAATTCAAAACAATCAAAATCCCTCCCTCCATCCAAAAAACAAAAACAAAAATCTCCACACAAACAAACTCTCCATTTCTCCCCAACCCCAACTCACCAACTCCCCGGCCTTGTCATACTGGAACCCTAAAATTTTCCCAAGCCTTTTCAATTTCAGGGGTTCTCATTTTCAATTACGAATGTATATAAAGGAGATATGTTTAGAGGGGTTCAAATCTTACGCAACAAGAACAGTAGTACAAGGTTTCGACCCCTTTTTCAATGCAATTACGGGGCTCAATGGGTCTGGCAAGTCGAATATTCTGGATTCAATTTGTTTTGTTTTGGGTATAACTAATTTGCAGCAAGTTAGGGCATCCAATTTGCAGGAGTTAGTGTACAAGCAAGGACAGGCAGGGATTACTAAAGCTACAGTGTCAATTGTGTTTGATAATTCTGACAGGAATAGGAGTCCTCTTGGGTATGAAGATCATTCAGAGATTACAGTTACTAGACAGGTTAGTTTTCTTCAAAAATCAAATTGGTTGCTAAATTAAGGGTTTACAATTTGTGGGTTTTGCGAAGAATTGGTGAGAGAAAGGTAATATGTTGGTTTAATTTTTGTTAGAGGCAAGAGAAATGTTTGGTTTGTATTTATGTAGCTACACATTTTTCTCTTATTTTAAAGCTGGCTTTTGATGGCGTTGGGAGGTTGCTCTGTTTTAATCGTAGAATATAATGGTTCGGTATGTTCCCTGAGTGTTCTAATTGAACGGGTCTGATTTCTTTTTGTTTCTATATTGAATTTAATGTTGCTTCTGATTATTAAAGCAATGGTAAATTTACATATATTTCTGTCCTGGTGTGTTTAGCAATTGCTTCAAAAAGACTGAACTAGAATGTTTAACTAAAGTGGATAATATGCTATAGACCTAAGAATGGCACTATAAGATACAGTGGTTATTGAGCTAGGCCTGCAAAAAGAGAAACTTTTTATGGTCATGATTTTTTGAATTTAATCCAACTTGTTTGCTTTGACAGCGTTGATTTTATATGTGAAGGACTTATATATTTGTATATGCAGATTGTGGTCGGTGGAAGGAACAAGTATCTGATCAATGGAAAGCTGGCCCAGCCTAGTCAAGTCCAAAACCTTTTTCATTCAGTGCAGCTGAATGTTAACAATCCACATTTTCTCATTATGCAAGGACGCATTACTAAGGTCTTGAACATGAAACCTCCAGAGATCTTATCAATGCTTGAAGAGGCTGCTGGGACAAGAATGTACGAGACAAAAAAAGAGTCTGCGTTGAAAACTCTAGAGAAGAAGCAGAGCAAGGTGGATGAAATTAATAAGCTTCTTGACCAGGAGATACTGCCAGCTTTGGAGAAGTTGAGGAAGGAGAGGATGCAATATATGCAATGGGCCAATGGCAATTCTGAATTAGATCGACTCAAAAGGTTTTGCATTGCTTATGATTATGTTCAAGCAGTGAAAATTAGAGACAGCGCAGTTGTTGAGGTGGAACATATGAAGGGAAAAATTGCTGAGATCGACACTAGTGCAGAACAGATGCTGGTGGAAATACAGCAAAAGGAGATGGAAATATCAAAATTGGCTGCTGAAAAGGAAGCCAGTATGGGCGGGGAAGTAAAAACTCTGTCAGAGAATGTAGATGTGCTTGCTCAAGATCTTGTGCGAGAGGTATCGGTTTTGAATAATAAAGAGGATACTTTAAGGAGTGAATGTGAGAGTGCTGAAAAGGTGATGGGGCAATCTTTGCTAATTCTGATGTTTATTTTTATATGTCTAGCTTTGTATATTTGCCTCTAGAATTTGTTCAAGTTTTTCTCCTCTTCTTTTGCTTTTTTAAATGACCGGGCAGTTTTCATATCGCATTTACATTTAACATCTTGATGCTTCCAGATTGTTCACAGTATTGAAGACTTAAAGCAGTCTGTTGAGGAGAGGGCTGCTGCAGTTAAAAAGTCTGAGGAAGGAGCAGCTGATCTCAAAAGGAGAGTTGGAGAACTTTCCAATAGTTTGGAAAACTATGAGAAGGAATACCAAGTCAGTATTCATCCTTGCTTTTTTACTTCATTTTGCTCCCTATAAATAGATAGCCACTGCATCTGACCAGCAAAACAAGTCATGGATTGAGAGTTTTAGTTGCTATGGATAGGGTGTGCTAGCTGGGAAGAGCAGTGGTAGTGAGGATAAATGCCTTGAAGATCAACTGGGTGAAGCAAAGTATGCTGTTGGAAATGCTGAAACAGAGCTGAAACAGTTGAAAACAAAAATTAGCCATTGTGAGAAAGAGCTGAAAGAGAAAACGCATCAGTTAATGTCAAAGAATGAAGAAGCTGTTGCTGTAGAGAATGAGCTTAGTGCTAGAAGGAAAGATGTCGAAAATGCTAAATCAGCGCTGGAATCTCTTTCATATAAGGAAGGCCAGATGGAAGCTTTACAGAAGGTCTGCATGCTCCCCTTGATCCCATTTCACCTTCAGGACCTATAAATTACCTTACAGTTGATGATTATGTTAATCAAAACTTTTCTTCAGGATTGTGCATCTGAATTGAAACTAGTGCAGAAGTTGAAAGATGAAATACGAGACCTTTCGGCGCAGCTATCAAATGTTCAATTCATATACCGTGATCCTGTGAGAAACTTTGATAGGTCGAAAGTAAAAGGCGTGGTAGCTAAACTAATTAAAGTAAATGACAGCTCCACAATGACTGCCCTAGAGGTCAGTAATGCACATATCATATACTTGGTTTTGTCACAACAAACTTGTACGAGTAGTAACAACTCTTACTTGAGTTGATTTTCAGGTTACTGCAGGTGGAAAGTTATTTAATGTTGTTGTGGACACTGAGAGCACTGGAAAGCAACTTCTTCAAAATGGTGATCTCCGTAGAAGAGTGACAATTATCCCCTTAAACAAAATTCAATCCCATACTGTACCCATTAGAGTTCAGCAGGCTGCTGTTAGATTGGTTAGTTGTTGCTTTCACCTCCTTTCCATGATTTGGTGCCATAGTCTTTTTCTCCTTTGTTGATTTTTATCATTTTGTGTCAGGTTGGCAAGGAGAATGCTGAACTGGCACTTACTTTGGTTGGCTACGATGAGGAATTGAAGGTATATCAGCCCAGGCCTGCTCATCAAGTCAAGTGTGTCCACTTCATTCTTCTCATTCATAGTTTGTTGGTTATACTGAGTGAATAAGATCAGCAAATTATTCATGCTGTGATTGAGCTGTATGTTGCAATTATTCATACAAAATTTTCTATTTACCTTTTGTCTGAACCTGAATTTCCTTTTCTTTGGTATTGTTTTCCTACTGTTGTTGATTTTTGCTGCAGACTGCTATGGAATATGTTTTTGGTTCAACATTTGTTTGCAAAAACATTGACGCTGCAAAGGAGGTATGCTCATCTTTGTCGAAGCACTTATCTAGATTGTTTGAATGTGTGAGAATCATTTGGGGGGCGGGGGTGCTCAGTGACTTTGTCATAACCTTAACAATTTACAACCAATATATTATAACCTTAAAAATTTACAATCGGTATCCTAAACTTAGTCCACTACCAATGAGTTCCTGCAACTCTGTTTCTTAGGTGCTTATACTTATAGATACATCTTTCTCCCCCTACTTTCTCACTGTAAACTTCACTCCAATCTTTATTCAGGTTGCTTTTAGTCGAGAAATCCGCACTCCTAGTGTCACTCTTGAAGGCGATATCTTCCAGCCAAGTGGTCTTTTAACTGGTGGAAGTCGCAAGTAAGTTGCTTTTTAGCTTACATATATAAACATGAAGAGGAAACCCTTTTTCTTCTGCTTGTTATCACCGAAACTTTAATTATTTTCTTTATTCATTTGTTTGCTCCATCAAACCACAGCTATTACTTATTAAATTTTGCATCAAATGTTTCCTCAAGGTTATACACTTTCTTTTTGTAACAGGGGTGGTGGCGATCTGTTAAGGCAACTCCATGAATTGGCAGAGGCTGAATCAAATCTCACACTACATCAGAGAAGGTTATCTGAAATAGAAGCAAAGGTAGAGTTACATCCCCTTTCATCACGTGTAAGAAGGAAAGGGGTAGGAGAGAGTCATTGTGCTCTAAGATATTTTTTCTCCTCTGTTCAACATGTAAAGAACTTCATGTGACATCTATCTGAAGTGATCAATATGCATATTGATGCATCACGTACTTGTGTTGAATAAAAAATATTTGGAAACTTTTTCTCATAAAATGTTGATACAAGTTGCTCCATGAAATGCATTCTGATATGATACCAATGCTGTAAATCAACTCTACTCTCCAACTACGTTGGAGTATTTGTTTATTATGAGCAACATTTGAGATTAATTCTGTAATGGATACATGGAGAATTCTGATTTGTACTCTCTTTTCCTTGGTTATTTAATAACACACCTTTCATATCATATGTAACAGATTCTGAATTTTGACTTGCAAGATTCATGTAGCTTTTGCTGTTTGATTTTCTTACTATTTCAATTTCTTTATTGGCTTCTTTTCATCCTAAAATTGCAGATTACAGAGCTCTTGCCGGTCCATAAAAAGTTTGCGGACCTTAAAAAGCAGTTAGAGCTTAAGCTGTATGATCTTTCATTATTTCAGGGCAGGGCTGAGCAAAACGAGCATCATAAGGTTTGTAATTTCTCCTCCTTGATAATGTGTTTAACTGGTTTATTCAGTCATTATGCTGCCCCTTCTGTTTCAGCGAGTAAGTTCACTTGCAATTTTTTGGTTCTTGTTTGTTGGTTTCTTTTGTGGGGTAATAGCTTGGAGAAGTAGTAAAGAAGATTGAACTAGAGCTTGAAGAAGCAAAGTCTGCAGTCAAAGAAAAACAAATTTTGTACAATGAATGTGTTAATACAGTGTCAATGCTTGAAAAATCTATCAAAGAGCACGATAATAATCGAGAAGGCAAGCTTAAAGACTTCGAGAAACAAATTAAGGCTACAAAAGCACAAATGCAGTCAGTTTCAAAGGACCTCAAGGTAAATTTTAATATTGCTGATCTTTTACTAGACATTTCATGGTGGATCCGTGAATTATTGGGCTGAGCTGGATTTGAAGCAGCATATGCATTTTGATAAAGAATTTACAGCACTGCTTGGGCATGGGATAGTTGAAAAGATTGAAGGACACTTTTTTGGATGGAGGAAATGAAACTTTTTCTCGCAACTGTATCCTGAATCCTACATGTGCTGTCTTTGTTAGTTTAGTTCAATTCGGTATGATTCCTTGATAGCTCTTTAACATTTTGTGCACTTTCTTGTTAATAGGGGCATGAAAATGAAAGGGAGAGACTTATCATGGAACAGGAAGCAGTCATGAAGGAACATGCATCTTTGGAGAGTCAATTAGGTGCTTTGAGAGCACAAGTCAGCTGTCTCAATTTGGAATTAGAAGAACAAAAGGCCAAGGTAAACTTGGTATCTGATTTGGTAAACTTCTCAGTGTTTGGTGTACGAGTTATTGCAACGTGCCTTTCTTGCAGGTTGCTTCCACGCGCAATAATCATGATCAGGTTCAATCTGAGCTCAATGCAATCCGTCTAAAGATGAAGGAGCGTGATTCCCAAATTAGTAGCATTCTCAAGGAGCAGCAAAAACTTCAACATAAACTGAGTGAGACTAAGCTTGACAGGAAGAAGTTGGAGAATGAGGTAATTTGTTTATAGCCCTTCTTATGTACTGTCCACTTTGTGACATTTTATTTATGCATTTCTCTATTTATGCAATAGGTGAAGAGAATGGAAATGGAGCAGAAAGATTGCTCTATGAAGGTGGACAAATTGATAGAGAAGCATGCCTGGATTGCTTCTGAGAAGCAGCTATTTGGGAGAAGTGGGACTGATTATGATTTTCTGTCACTCAATCCTAGTAAAGCAAAGGAGGAACTTGACAAATTGCAAGCAGAGCAATCAGGGTGTGCAACTCAAACTTTTCAATCTATGATTAATACTCTTGTTACTGCTGTTGTGTTGAAACTAATATTGCTATCTTTTGTTTCTTAAGAACATTTTTTTCTTAGCCTGAGACCTCAAACCTTTTGATTCTGTTTCACATTGCTATTATTATTTGCAGACCAGAGAGCTGATCATTTTTTTCCTGTTGTATTGTTCACTGTAATGAAGGCTCGAGAAAAGGGTGAACAAGAAAGTTATGGCAATGTTTGAAAAAGCAGAAGACGAGTACAACGATTTGATGTCAAAGAAGAACATCATAGAGGTTGTTTACCCTCAATATAAAAACATTGCTGTATATTAGCTTTTCTATACTTGTGCTAATTTTGCGTTTACCAGAATGACAAGTCTAAAATAAATAAAGTGATTGAAGAGCTAGACGAGAAGAAGAAGGAGACTCTCAAAGTTACTTGGGTTAAAGTGAATAAGTAAGGTTTCTCTCACTTTGCAAGATTTCCTGCTTTTGATATTGTGTTTTAATTTTATACCAGCATCAATTGTTTTTGTTGTTTACGATGGATGTTCTAATTCTGGATTTTACAAAATATGGCCATACACATGCTTATAAATTTTCAATCTTTTTCAGTGACTTTGGATCTATCTTTTCCACCCTATTGCCGGGCACCATGGCAAAGTTAGAACCTCCCGAAGGTTGCAGTTTCCTAGATGGTCTTGAGGTTCGTGTTGCTTTTGGAGGTGTCTGGAAACAATCGCTATCTGAATTAAGTGGAGGTCAACGCTCTCTGCTTGCTTTATCTATAATCTTGGCATTACTTCTCTTCAAGCCAGCTCCACTTTATATTCTAGATGAGGTATATTTAACTAGAATCATTATTTTATTGGCCCTTGGAGAATTCTCATCTTATCTTGTTTACCCTTTTAAACATGTCGAATGTATTATTAAATATATGATTATATTATATTAGATAACTCCACACTTAATCGACTTCCATAATAGGTAATGGAAGAGAAAAACTTCTTTAAGGTGGTTTTGTTGACGAGAATTTGAAAGGCACTTAAATGCTTGTGCACGTAAAAAACGCACCAGCACATAAAGAAACTCATGTTTTTCTACACCGAGCTATTTTATGGAATTATTTTGGTTTTTTTGTTCGCATCATGCTTTCTAAATAGATTTTAGTAGAAAGCTCATACAGGATTGATTTGCCACTGATCCAATTCTTGAGGTTGTTGACAGGTCGATGCGGCTCTTGACTTAAGCCACACACAGAACATAGGGAGAATGATCAAAGCTCACTTCCCACACTCCCAGGTCCAGTGGTTCTCTTCTGTGTTAAATGATAAATGAAACAAATTCTTAACAGTGATAGTGCATCAAATTTGGGTGACAACATGCCATCGTGCAAAATTTCTTTCCTTAAATTCATCTTTATTGTTAAGCCTATCGCACTATGATCTATTTTTCTTAAACTTTCTTTTGTATTGTATCTTGTAGTTTATCGTGGTTTCACTAAAAGAAGGCATGTTCAACAATGCTAATGTTCTTTTCCGGACAAAATTTGTGGATGGTGTTTCCACTGTACAGAGGACTGTTGCTGCTAAGCAGAACTTGTGATTGCTTTAATATGGTCAGGTTCTATTGGTGTATTGCTGCACTAGCATCTAATATTAATCTTTTAACGTTTGTCGGGGATCTTATTATTTTCATTTGACGGTGCTATTGATTATATTTGGACAGGTAGTGTGACACCAAGTTCCAAGATTTTTTCAAGAAAAGTGAGAAGTTTGTACCTTTTAAAATTCTTCATTTTGAAGTGTTGTTTGTATTGTAATTAAATGTCACATTATAATATTGATGTTAAGCGCTTGCCTATCAGTCAAGCAACTGTCAAACTAAAATCTGTACTAGATGATTCACAGGATTTAGAAGCTTTTCTATTCATTTAATTTATGTTTTTGGATTACGGTGCTTCCGATTACTACATGAATATATTGTATAGTTCATCCACCATTGATAAAACTGAAATTGGAGAACTACTACGTCAGTGTGATCCCTAGTAAGGGTTGATGAAATGATAAAAATAATGATGATGCATGCATATTTGCTTTCTCCCTTGTTGCTCGTGTCTGATGATTCAAACTTATGTTTTTTATGTTTATACAGATGGTTTTTCGTTTAACTTGCCAATGGAGACTGCTGGGGCCTAAGCTGTGAATCATGCCACTGAAGCTGATTGAAATGGTGATATTTCGTTTCAATGGCCCATGGTACAATGTTAATTGTGAAAACATCTCGTTCTCATGCATGTTAATCTGTAGAATGTTCTATTATGATACCTCATAACATATACCGTTGACTAATGGCATTTTGACTAGTATGTTTTAATGTTGAAGCTAATCGGTTAACAATTAGGAGTTTGGGATGGTAGTGACTAGTGCCATAGATGAGATGAAACTCTGTTTGACTGAATTATTTCTTTTGATCAAACTGGACATAGTCATCATCTCCAGCATCAACCAACGAGTTTGCTGTACCACTAAACTTTAGCAGATGGATAAAACTGGCTTGTCGTTGGAAATTGAAGTTGCATTCAAATTGGCTAATCTATTGGAAACGTGTTTGTAAATTTCAGTTGGTTTTACCAGTCTCTTCGTACTATTGCTGGTTCAGAGTCCAAGAGTTACATATAGAAGGAGAAAGGTTGGAAAAGATGGAACCCTGTTGGCCTTCACTTTCATACTAGCCATAGGCTCCATCTGCGTCGTTTCTTTGTATCTGCGTGCATGTATGGATGATGAATACGCTACAAACCAGTTTTATTTCATTATAGTCGTAGTAGTTCCCTAGATTGTGGCAGGCTTAGAAACTTTTATGCGTCTCATAATTAACCTGGTTAGCTGTAACAAGGCCATATCAACCCCTACGTACTACATATAAAAAATCTAGGCAAGCCCATTGCTGATGATATTTCATATTGGAATTATAGGACACATAAATACCCATGTCTGCTCGATCAGGATTGAACTAGCCTCTCAATGCATCAATTATTTTTGGGGATGCTTAGGCTGTTAGGCATCCATTTTCCCCGTGCAGTTGTGGAGTGTGTCAAGAATGGTTTTATATTAACACACCTTTTAAAATGAAAACCCTTTAGATGTGAAATATGCATGAACTTTTCACTACTACGTGTTGAAAATCTTAATTTAATTAGAAGAATAAAATTCATATTAAAGAACTTCAAGCTTTTGGATAAGACTGTAGGAATGATTTTATATTTTTTCTCAACTGTTTTCCTCGCTTGCCGCCGAGGCTTTGTTCTTTTTTTTTTTTCTTTGTTGACATTGTCATGTGTACATATTGTTTTCTTCATGAATTCCCTAGCAGATTGTTTTTCTCAACATGAGAAATTTGGGGCTTAACACTTGTTCCATCAAGGTGTGAATGCTAAAACGAGTTCACGAGAAACAGAGTTAAATATGGCATCTGGATTCAATGCGTCAAAATTCTAATTCAACCGACCAATTCAAAGGTGGGCAGAGAAGGGTTCCTGAAGGAGATTTTTAGCATTTTTGTGAAATTTCATGAAGATTGTTCTTTTCTTGTGCGAAAGGAAACCAAGGCTGCCAACCCCACTCTCTTTCCCACTGAGTTAACTCTTTTTTTTCCCCTTCCAGGAATTCAACGAGGGCATCGATTCAGTCGAAAAGTCGCCAAAATTTTTATATTCAGTTTTTGTACAATTCTATTGAAAATCATCATGCTTTTAAGAAAAAAAAATATGTCATTACTTCGAACGAGAATCATTGTAATTTCACAAAAAAAGACACTTTACAGGGAATCAAGAACAAATCTAAAGGAGTCCATGAAAATACTGTTTATACACACACAAGTCATTATGGATTTGCACTGGCTTTTTGATCCTCGGATTTTTTAGTATTTAATTTTTTTTTTCCATGTAGTCCTTCGATATTAATCCTTTGATAGTATTCCCGTTCACTCTTAAAAAACTGTTTGTCGGGCTTTTAGCAATGGAAAGCACTGTTATGCAGGCAATCCACGAAGAAGAGGCTGTAGCAGCATGGACTTACCTCAGGTGGCTGTAGCAGCATGGACTTACCTCAGTTCTGTCCGAGCAAGTTATCCATCATATCTTGTCCTTATTACCATCAAAGGAAGCTGCAAGGACATAATTCTTTCTAAGGAGATGAGAGGCTATCTGGCTAATTACTTTCCCCCTTCTTCTCGTCCATGAAATATGGTTTGATGTTGACGATATTAAAATAGGTTACAAAGATAAATTTTCGTCGTCATATTGAAAGAATTTGACAGCCCTCACTCTTGGATGCAGCACAAAAACCCTTGGCGACAGCTCTTTTATTATATTACACTTACAAAAAAAAAAAAAAACTAAAACTCATAATGGTTTTACTGTTTCAATTCCTATCCACACTGATTCATTTGAATTGTGGAGGAAATGAATACTTTATGGTTTTTATTGATGATTTTTCTAAATACAATTATGTTTATTTAATAAAAGATAAAAGTGATGAGTTTGAGAGATTTAAAGAATTTTTTCAATAAAATTGAAAATCAACTCAATACAAAAAATAAAAGAGTTAGAAGTGATAGAAACCGTGAATATGAATCTTAATAATTAAACCCATATGTTTAAACATTAATTAAGAATAATACATGCAATAATCTAAAATACTCTCCTATCTATAACATTAAGAGTAATTTAAAAATTCACAAAATAGATGTTAAAACTATGTCTCTAAAAGAAGAAATTTATATGAATCAACATGAAGAAAATATAAAACATGGCCAAGAAACCAAAGTGTGCAAACTTACTATATCCCCATAAGAAAAAACTGACATGAAAATTTTTACCCTTACATGATTAATAATGTGTTCAAGACAAATGAATGTGACAATTAGTGCATTTATTATAAGACTCTGAAAAATATTAAGCAAACATAAGTTTATTGATTCCAAGCATGTAGTTACTTCTTGTGATTCTAATATCCATTTATTTCCTGTTGAGAAAGATATATGATGACTTGATTGGTATAAAAATGGTGTTCTAATTTGATTGGCAAGCTGGAATATTTACCAAGTTTACTATAGAAAGCTAGGTAAAGAGCATTTATATGCCATTGAGAGATGAATGAAATACTTGCTTGCTTTTTAACAGTTAATTAATCTTCTAAAATAATAACTTGT
>Ga0325411_1001037_pt1 | contig 30306 bp, 27 predicted proteins | sample PopdelMetagenome_13_FD_206181 | JGI IMG/M metagenome (GOLD analysis project Ga0325411, IMG submission 206181) | Populus deltoides microbial communities from Bellville, Georgia, United States - Xylem-PdIQD-R4 | ecosystem: Host-associated > Plants > Phyllosphere > Stem > Wood/Secondary xylem...
CAAGAATATTTCGGAAGACACATGGCAATCCTTGCATGTTAACAAGGTTTACAAGTTAAAATATATAGCTTGTACAAACAACATCAATACTGTATAACACAATTTAATGGTAAATTATTTCCTTGCTATCAAGATTTATAGGTCTTATCGTAAGTTTAAAGTGCATCCCCTTATATTCTGAAAAAATTAATAAATTCTTATGGATATTAATTCAAGATTTAAATGAAAAATTAAAAAATATATATATATTTAACCACAAACCAACCCTTTAAAAAAAATCATCGGAAAAACACACAGCATGTGAAGTTGACTTTATGGGTCTACATTCAAGCTTTTATAGTGAAAATGAAACGCCTTAAACCACACGCAGACATCTAGATAAGCAAAGGTATAGAATTCCCCTTTGGTTTAACACGCTGAATGATGATTGTTCCATTTTGTTTTGTTTTATTAAGGTCACTAACGACTATTATTATTATTATTATTATTATTATTATTTATGTCCGAATTAGCTTGTGTATACCTCGACTAATTCTACGGGCCCTGAAGTTAATGACAATGTAAGTCTCCAGTGACTCTAAAATTTGTGAGACTCAAATTGATAACTTCTAGATAGCAAACTTAGAACCTGACTAGTGAGCTATACCCCTCAGAATTTATTATTATTATTATTATACTGACACAGTGATCCAGCAAAAATCCACGAACAATATTAAAAAAATTGTGACATATAAATGGAGACAAGAAACATGAACTGGTGTGCGTGTAATCAGGCGCATGATTTGAGATTACTTCTGATCAATATAGATGTCGTATTCCTTCTAGCTAAACATGCATACCATCAAATTGAAACTCTTGGATTCAAGTACAAAAACCAGCTTGCATGTGGCAATTTCTACTTAAACAACTGTAGCATTCATTCAATAGTCTGGGGGATTTCTTTGACTTGAGATGTTTCTGTGGGCCGGGCAAGGCTACTGTCAGGCATTTGCGACTCTAATTTTATGACTTGTCCCCAGCCATTGTATCTGGAGGCCAGCATAGACTCCTGCACCTAACAAAGTCAGTGATAGAACACACCTAATTACCCACAAATCTAAATTCAATGGACTCAGAAAGCAAGGTCTCAAAAACATTTTACTGGCTCGAGCTACCATATATTAGCTAAATTTTTACCAAGATGTTTGGGCTCGGATGTGGTAGTTCATGTCTCGGCTTAACTTTTAAGCTCATGGGATAAAATCAATATTAATTTCAATTCTTAATTGGTGGGTCTATGCTCGCACTAATTTAGTGAGAGTTCAATCTGGAATGATTAAAATAGATTTTTCTAGCTTAGACATGGAAAATCTATCTTGGAAAAAATTAAAAAGAATTGCACCCATTAATATTCTACAGTGATAAAATATTATTCCCATAGAATGCCTCCATATTCTTCCCTTCATTCATTAAGAAATAACATGCGGTCCAACACATGGCCCCCACCACCTTTAAAGAGAGTGGATCTTTGCATCCTTCCAGATCAACTCAAGTGGAAAATAGATAGATACATCCAAAAGCAATTCAATGATTTTTAATTTCAGAAGTTTGACCGAAGACTTGAATAAGAATAGTCAACATTGCACAGCGAATCAAAGCCATCGAGTAACGGACACTCCAAGGCATGATCCTTCCTTCCTTCCTTCCCGGTCGCTGCCTCGTGCCTATTTTACGTCACCACACTAATCCATGTGTTGACCGAGGAGCCCATTTGTGCACCAGCTCATTACAAAACTGCCCCTGAACATCTCAAGAACTACAGAATTATCCCTTGAGAATTTAAGTGTGCCGCTGTAGTAACTACTAGCTAGTTAGAGCAGCTTGGTTAAGTAGCTATCAGCCTCAGTCAACGAAGAACGGGATCAGGGGTGATATTGTAAAAAACACAAATACTCTCTCCTTTACAAAAGTCGTTACCTTTTACAACCTAATCCATCATAGTGCGCAAGGAAACCATGGGCTTTTCCTCCATTATCCGTGTGATCCACTTTTGTTTAATACGTGTGTTTTGTATTGTTGTAGATTTTTTTAAAATATTTTTAATTATGATTTTTAAAAATAATATAGTTGATTAAAATTGTTGTGAAATAAATTTTTAAATATGAAATAAATAAAAAATATATTATTTTAACTTTTATAAAATTAAGATTCGAAACGTAATTATATAGAGAGTGAGTATAAAAATACAGAAGTTATTTAATTAATTAAATAGTTTTTTTGTATGATTGAGCAAAAAAATAAGAACTTTGATGATATTAACATTTGTTTTATTTTTTAATTGTAAATAATTATTTTATCTTTAATGAATTGTTTTATTTTTATTTGATGAATTTTTTTTTCTTTGAGAAAATTCTAGGAAATTATCATGTACATTTTGTAAAACTTTTATGATCCCATAGTATCATTCACTTTCCAAGTCCACTCAAAGATAATTTATATCCTTTAAATTAACTTTCTTTTCTACATTTCAGCGAAAAATTAAATTTTCCATCACAATAAATTCCATATTTAAATTGTCGTGGGCGGTATCTAGAAACAATGGCATGTTTATCATAATACTTTGAAGGTAACCATTTGCTCATGCCTAGTGGACTCAAAACCAAAGTGCTCTTCTATCCTGACATCACTACTACAATGATACCCTTCGACGCCAAGCTAGTTCCTCTGTGAAATCATTCACTTTTATTTTTATTTTTAAAATGTATGTTTAAAAATAATTTTTTATATTTTAAGATCATTTTAAAAATACTGATATTAAAAATAAATTTTAAAAAATAAAAAATATATATTTTAATATATTTTCAAGCAAAAAATAATTTTTTAAAAAAATTGTTGTTACAATACTAAACATGTAAAATACACGTATTTTTTTAATTAATTTCAAATTGAAAAAACATTAAAATATAGTTTTTTTCCATAATTTCTCTTATTTTTAATATTAAATTAATAAAATTATCAAGAAAATATATGGAAATATTAAATTTAATATTTTCATGCGAAATATAATTTAAAAACTATTTTAAAAGCACAGAGTATCAAATGACAAACGGGCACTTAATTTAAAGTAATTGATCAGTGAAAGAACCACAAACTTTTACTAGTCGTTGACTCATCAAATCACTTTCAGTGGTGCATATGTAATTATTGTCTCTTTGAATGCCATTTCGCTCACCGGATTTATACCCAACATCTCCCCTCATCTTCCTTTGCCAAATGCCAACCACATTTCAAATCCTGCCGTTAAGCCTCGCCCTTCTCTTCCCGGCAAAATAAACCCAACCGGAAAAACCACCTGAAACCCTTCAGGATGTCCGAATTAACCATCCTATTTCTCAGAACTTCACCCCTCCTCTGCGTTCTAGTCCTACTACTTTCCCTGCCCTTCAGAGTAATTTCCCAAGATGCCAACACTGAAAAAACTATCCTTCTAAAACTGAAACAACAACTTGGCAATCCACTGTCCATTCAGTCCTGGAACTCATCATCCTCGCCGTGCCATTGGACAGGGGTAACCTGTGGAGGCGATGGCTCGGTGTCTGAACTTCACCTTGGAGATAAAAACATCACAGAAACAATCCCAGCAACAGTTTGTGACCTGAAAAACCTGACATTTCTCGACATGAATTTCAACTACATTCCAGGAGGATTTCCAATAGTTCTGTACAGTTGCACAAAGCTTCAGTACTTGGACCTGTCACAGAATTTTTTTGTCGGTCCAATACCTGGTGATATTGATAAATTATCAGGTCTCAGGTATATAAACCTTGGAGCTAATAACTTCACAGGCAATATTCCACCACAGATAGCGAAACTGACAGGGTTGCAGACATTGTTTCTGTATCAGAATCAGTTCAACGGTACGTTTCCTAAGGAGATTAGTAAGCTTTCCAATCTTGAAGTGCTGGGATTGGCGTTTAATGAGTTTGTGCCCTCTTCAATTCCTGTGGAGTTCGGTCAGCTAAAGAAGTTGAGGTATCTGTGGATGAGACTCGCGAATTTGATTGGTGAAATACCGGAGAGCTTGACCGATCTTTCAAGTCTTGAGCACTTGGATTTAGCTGAAAACGATTTGGAAGGTAAGATTCCTGACGGGTTGTTTTCGTTGAAGAATTTGACTTATTTGTATCTCTTCCAGAATAAGTTGTCTGGTGAGATACCTCAGAGAGTCGAAACGTTGAATTTGGTGGAGATTGATCTTGCAATGAACCAATTAAATGGTTCGATTCCAGATGATTTTGGCAAGTTGAAGAACTTGCAATTTCTGAGTCTGTTTGACAATCACTTGTCCGGTGAGGTACCACCAAGTATAGGCCTTCTTCCTGCACTGACAACATTTAAGGTTTTTAGCAACAACTTGAGTGGAGCCTTGCCACCCAAAATGGGCCTTTATTCAAAACTTGTAGAATTTGATGTTGCAACCAATCAATTCAGTGGCCAACTGCCTGAGAATTTATGTGCTGGAGGTGTCTTGCTGGGTGCAGTTGCCTTTGAAAACAATCTCTCTGGGCGGGTGCCTCAATCTCTTGGAAATTGCAACAGTTTGCACACGATTCAACTTTACAGCAACAGCTTTTCAGGTGAGATACCTGCAGGTGTTTGGACAGCCTCCAATATGACTTACTTGATGTTAAGTGACAATTCCTTTTCGGGGGGACTTCCGAGCAAGCTGGCATGGAATTTGTCAAGGTTGGAACTCAGCAACAACAGATTTTCTGGTCCGATTCCTCCTGGAATCTCTAGCTGGGTGAACTTGGTTGATTTCGAGGCGAGCAACAATCTTCTTTCTGGTGAAATTCCTGTGGAAATAACGAGTCTGCCTTACCTTTCAAATCTTCTGCTTGATGGAAATCAATTTTCAGGTCAACTCCCATCCAAGATAATATCCTGGAAGTCATTGACTAGTTTAAATCTCTCAAGAAATGCACTTTCTGGCCAGATCCCAAAGGAGATCGGGTCTTTACCTGACCTGAATTATTTAGATTTGTCTCAAAACCATTTTTCTGGTGAAATCCCTCTTGAATTTGACCATTTGAAACTGATTTCCCTCAACTTGTCCTCCAATCATCTATCTGGGAAAATCCCAGATCAGCTTGATAGCCTTGCCTATGATAACAGCTTCCTGAACAATTCTAATCTCTGTGCTGTTAATCCAATTCTAAACTTTCCAAATTGCGATGCTAAACTTCGCGACTCTAAAAAAATGCCCTCTAAAACTCTTGCCTTGATTATGGCTCTTACTGTGACCATTTTTCTGGTCACTATGATAGTCACCTTGTTTATGGTTAGGGACTACCAAAGAAAGAAGGCAAAATGTGATCTGGCAGCATGGAAGCTGACCTCGTTCCAGAGATTGGACTTCACAGAAGCAAACGTTTTGGCAAGTTTGACAGAAAATAATCTGATTGGAAGTGGAGGATCGGGGAAGGTTTACCGGGTGGCCATAAACCGTGCAGGTGACTACGTTGCTGTCAAGAGGATTTGGAATAATGAAAAAATGGATCACAATCTTGAAAAGGAATTTTTGGCAGAGGTTCAGATACTGGGAACAATTAGGCATGCAAACATAGTTAAATTATTGTGCTGTATTTCAAGTGAGAGCTCAAAGCTTCTTGTTTATGAGTTCATGGAGAACCAAAGCCTTGATAGATGGCTTCATGGGAGGAAGAGAAGTTCATCAATGGGAACAAGTTCAGTCCATAATTCTGTCTTGGATTGGCCCACAAGGTTCCAGATTGCCATTGGAGCTGCACGAGGCCTAAGCTACATGCATCATGACTGCTCCACTCCTATCATTCATCGAGACGTGAAGTCTAGTAATATCTTGTTGGATTCTGAATTGAAGGCAAGAATAGCAGATTTTGGACTGGCCAGAATATTGGCTAAGCAAGGAGAGGTTCATACCATGTCTGTTGTAGCAGGTTCTTTCGGTTATATGGCCCCTGGTAAGATCATTCAACAACTTCAATGTGCTTTATCAAGTATATTCACTGTTCATTTAATTCCAACTCAGAATTTTGAGATCACACCACACCATTTAAATCTATTTTTTCCTCATTTTTATGGCAGAGTATGCCTATACGACAAGGGTGAATGAAAAGATAGATGTCTATAGCTTTGGAGTTGTCCTCCTGGAATTGGCGACTGGAAGAGAACCTAACAGTGGAGATGAGCATACCAGCCTTGCAGAGTGGGCATGGCAGCAGTTTGGACAGGGAAAGCCTGTCGTTGATTGCCTTGACCAGGAGATTAAGGAACCGTGTTTCTTGCAAGAAATGACCACTGTATTCAACCTAGGACTCATTTGCACGCACTCCTCGCCATCCACCAGACCTTCTATGAAGGAGGTTTTGGAGATTCTGCGTCGAGCTTCTGCAGACAGTAATGGAGAGAAAAAGACAGGTGCCGAGCTTGATGTTGTTCCTCTCTTGGAACAGTAACTTATCTTTGTGCCACAACGCAGCACGAGACGGCCAGATGATAATAGCAGCTTAGTTTACAGCCTATGAGTATCGTAGCTCTGCCTCTCTCTCTCTCTCTCTCTCTCTCTCTCTTTTTTGGTAATATAACGCAGCATAGTCAAGAAATAATACCCGGTCTCCTCTCTTCCCAGTCCGAAGCAGCCACTCGTTTCTGATGATTGTATTAAATTTGTTTCAGACCCTTAATTTTAGTGTCGAACGACTGCAAAACCGGGTTCAATATAGTGCAGCGAACCTTAAAAGAGTAGCTTGATCATGGAGATTTTAACTTGTTGGGTACTGGTTAGTGAAGCACTTCCACAACACTCCTGCACTATTTCAGACGGCAAGCCATCCACAACTCTAGAGACAGGATGGCCGTGCCTAAGCTGTTATGCACTATCCCTCTCCACCAAACTGCAGAGAGATGCCTCATGGAAAAAGTTCCACCATTTGTCCACTTTAATGGGAGATAGATAGAGAGTACTAAAAAAGCATGTCTAGTCCAATGGGAGATGGAGAGGGATTACTAAATAAACTTACATACAAGAAGTCGAGTATACAGAGACAAAAAAACCTTTACAAATCACACAACCAAGTTGATCTTGTTTGAAGTATAGTTGATTCCAAATAGACATTTCATTGGAAGGAAACTATCCTCACCCACCTGGGGGGGGGGGGCGGCGCTGCCTAATTGAATTCCCCACGCCCACAAGGAAACAACAATTACAACTATAACAACGCACAAAGTCTTCAAAGCACCAGCATGCTCAACAGCTTCTTGGCACCAGGAAGTTTACAGCTTCTGCCAAAAGCAGCAAAGGAACGCACACCCATAACTTGGCCAAACCACTGAGCTATTCACAGTTTAATTCATGGCTGACCTGTCCCAGTCCACAGGGTAGTGCCAAACACACACCAAGAAACCCGCAACGAAAGCCAACAATTAATGTTTAACTTACCAAGTTGCTGGTCCTTTCCTTTATAAACAGTGATTACATTACAGTGTTCCCCCTTGCCCAATGCTACGCGGTTGACTTCAGACTCAACCTGCAAAGAGAGAGCCATGCAACCAACCAAACAGGACAGCATAAAGATACCATGATTAACATGATGAAAATCAGGGTTTTAAAATGCATGCCTTATCATTGGCTTCTGCAAAGATTCTGACCTAGCACCATCTTGAGAATTTAAAACTTTCCCAACTGCAGTCTTCGGCTACATGATACAAAAGAAAGGCAAGGAGGTGGGTTAACTTCCTGACAAATATTAGAGAAAAAAAATTAAAGGAAGGGTTAATGTATCTGAGCCTTAGACAAAAAACATGGTCAGGTTCTTAAGCACAATTACTGGAAACATAGCACTTATAGTGGTGCAGGACCTGTCACCACACATGCACCAGTTCGGAGATACTCTGTGCAAAACAATTAGCATGGTAAGACTATTGAACAGGTATTAATTACAGAACCTTACAGTAGTTGTGCAAAGATGAAACCTAGAATATAAAAGAACAATTCAGACGTTTCAAATTCATCTGCTAATTTTGGATCTGCCAACAGTAAAGATCTCGTTGCGTGGAACCATTCAACATTAGGTCCTGATTTCCTACTGCAAGGATTACAAGGCTGGAGGTCTCTAACAAATTTCTGGAATCCAAATGCATGATTCTCCACATAAAATTTCCATAAAAACAGAGCCATTGTCGCATTGACCCAGTTCCAAGGGAAGAGGAGGAAAGAAAGAGAAATGAACAGGCAACACAGTGAGTAAATGTAGAAAATTCTTTATTATATAGTATTAGTAAAGTACAGCAGCAATTCAGAGTTTAAACCTCTAATTCTTCTGGCAAGCCGTTCTGCAATAATACTCAGCTCCGCTCACATTCAAACATCCATTTTCCAGAAGTGAATCCGCATCCACAGCACACACATTACCCTGCAAAGATCCCCACTCTCACTATTGCCGGAACTTCTAGTATTGCCACAACTATCCACAACAATCTTTAACCCAAAAACTTCAAAGAGAATAACTCACCTCGCAGTTGAGGTTCTGAGAGCCAGAATGTGAACTTATAACACTTTCAGCAAATTCTACAACAGCTGTCTGACTACATGGTTTGACAAGTTCTCGGTCAACCTCCATGCCTCGACTAGCACCCCCAACCCAATTCATCAGTTTCCTTGAAGATCCATTCTCCAAGAAATTTGACCCCAAATCCTCAATTTTTTCATTCACGCCAACCTCCTTATGTTTTTCCCCAGTTCCAAAATTTGGCACTTCTTGTGAACTGACCACCTCTTGCTTTGTAATTGGATCAAACATCAATCCCATTGGCTCTGAGCCATTCATATGATCAGCTGGTTCTAGCTCATTCCTAACTATTGGTGAATCATGTACATCCATTGAGGTCTGCCGATTTAAGGGTGACTCCTGATAGACAGTCACACCCAGCTGCCTAGCATCCCCCAAATTACCTTTTTCACTCTCTAACTGCCCACTAGTTGACCTAACCTCGGAGTTGCTAGCAACATCCTCGCAGTTGCTAACAATGTCCCCAATGGTTGAACACCCTAATATAACCCCTTCACAGGAACTAGCCAGAGATGTCACACCAGACCTACCAGCACTACTAGAAGGAGAAACAGACTGCAGTCTTTGTGGGCTTGTAGACGCCCGTTTCTCTGGTTTAACTGGCTTCAAATCTTCCATTTCACAATCATTTTTCCGCTTAACATGTCTCTCAGCAGACCCAGACTGGGATCTTGCAACATCTTCACTAGTCCTGTTAGTCTGTTGGTTCATATGTCGTGATGGTCGAGAACGCTTGTACCCATCAGGGAAAACAAAGCCCGGAAGCTGTCTTCTACGAACATGAGAGACGTATATATCCATCCCTGGTTTCCAAGGCAAGTACATGTTTATATCTTGTCTAAACTCATCAACTGTTCCCCGTATATCAAATTGCTGGCCCTCCTGGCCAGTCACTCCCTCTTTCCTCTGCAAGCCCATGAAGAAAGCACAATGTGCGCATTGCTTGGACGGATCTATATACTCATTTGGATAAGGATGGCACTGCAGCATCCCATCGGTGTCCCGCTCTATCTGAGAAATGTCACATGGAAGGGACAGCAAGTAAAGCAAGACAGCTGTCATACTTTGTTGGATCATCTTGTCTTCAATTAAGACAAACACTCACTACTACGTTAGAAAACATGAAAACTGAAAGGAGTATATCAGCTTGCAACAAGATTACAAGGTAAGATGCTTACCTTCAAGGTAAGTTGTCTAAGCCGAGACTCTACCCAGCCTTTCCAAGCTAGCAAATCAACAGCATCTGCTGCAACTATGTCAACTTGCAGGTAATTTTTGTATGCCTCAAAGAAAAGATAAGGCTCAAAAAGAGCACTCCACTGTGCCTTGCTCAGCTCAATCTCCTGCAAAGAGAACAAAGTGACAAAGCAACAAAGTATCAATAGTATAATGTAGGAAAGTAGAGGAAAATAGATTGCTACTTGTGCTCTCACCTCACATATCCTGTTACCACTTTGGAATTGCTCTGTCATAACACGAAGAGTACTTGTAGACACATTATAGCTAGAATTCATGCAAGGATATGCAGGAGTTATTATTGGCATATGATGAAACCGGTCTCGAGGATTTTTGCGAGGATCCCACACAGGAAACCCAAGTGCATCTTCTTCTATTGAGCATAGCATCACAGGATTCGGCCAACGCCATTGTGTGTAAACTCTGAAGAACCGAGAGACTAGCATACTAGGAATAGCATTAGGATAAAGCTGGCACACTCGGGCAACTAGAAGAGCCCAGTTTACTCCACCAAGGAAACCAGTAACCTAAACATTTAAGGAGAAGATGAAAACCATAATTTAGTGTGAAATGGCAATTGGAATAACTCATCAAGATGCCCAATCTTACATTTGAATAAACACCGCGCCTTTTAGCCCAAAACTTCAGACATCTGAGTGTTGCCCGAAAGTGCTACAATTTTTTCAATGGTTAAAATGACTGTCAAATCACTGAATCGTTATAGTAAAATAAGTAAGAATACAATAAGTCACCTCAACATTTGGAACAAGTTTAAGAATTTGATCAGCAACCCTGCACCCATTTAGACTTCGAACAGTTTGCTCATCCACTTCGTAGAGCACAGACCCATTGGAGATGTCCAGGTCCTGTTGACAAGTTAGTTCCAGATCAAATTGAGCAAGCAACAATAATCAGTGCTTCGAATGTTAAAACACATCAAATCATAGGCTTTGCTACCCCAAACTCATGACAGGATAAAAATGCTAGAACTTGAAGCTGACAAGACCCGATCAGCTAAGAAGCTTTAGACAAACCAACAATACACTCCAAAAGCTGATGATAGCGGCTATACAAGGCAAACCCATCCCCGCAATCCATGCAAAACAAGATTCTTACAAAATACGTATAATAATCACCAAGCATATTTTACAAAAACCTACAAGATTGTCAAAAGTAGCTACTATTGGGCTAGAGTGGTAAAACAGGATGGGAGGAGCAGGTCTTAGAAAATTTTACCAAAACACAGAGAGGAGATTTTTTATGAGTTAAAGATTAGCATTCTCAGTATTAAAGTGCATCTCAAATCAAAAAAAGAAGAAACACTGAACTCCAGATTTGCTACTGAAGTTCATTATCAATGAGAGAAACAACAAATGAGGAAAAAGAGGAAAGAGGAGGGGGGGTTGAGGGGGGCAAACCATACCAAGTGATAAATGTTAAAACTTTTCTGCATGTGCCACAATAAAATTAAAGAGCATAAGAAAATAATGCATAACATGGATATTTCAAAGACTAGGGAGCTTACTTCTGGAACAACCAAAAGGGATATACTTGCATAAAGAAGGTCAATTGATATTCCCTGGAATTTAAACTTCATAACCGGGACATGAGCATCTGGAACTGGCTGAAGTTCAGTAACTTCTTCCATCTCAGCCAGCTTATCATGCAAGACAATAAAGAAGTCTCCCTAAAAAACAACTTAGCATGTCAGTCAAAATACCATAGAACTAAAAGAAAATAAGCCACGTTTATGAGTCACCTCTCGATTCACATATGATGGTCCAACACACAAGGTGTCTATGTCAGCCCCAGGACCATGCACCTGTTAAAACAGTAATCATTGCCATAAATGCAACAGAAAATGTAATTAGATCACTAAAGTAACAAAATAAGATTACATCATATTCAGAAACAACAGCCTAACAATTCTAGTGTACTTTTGAATGATTTTTAAAAAGCCCACTTTGTTTCATCTGGGCAGACAAGCCAGCAGTATCCTTTCACCACAATATTAGCTAGAACTAAACTAAAACAGCACAGAATGAGTGTTGGTTGCAACTAAAACCCCAAAGATTTAAGTGAAGCAGGACAAAGCAGTTGGGCGCACAGCCACTGGTTTAGGTATTTGCCAAGGACACACTTGCAGCCAGGTGGCTCAAGCAAGACTATGAAAGGTTCTAGTGGGGACACCAGACCCAAGACATTGTTTACACACTCGTATGGTCATAGACGATGGAAGGTAGCCCACACCATTGAAAGATTGGGCTTAGCTTATGTTTTGGTTTAATTTATTTTAACTTTTAGTTGAGATTATTAATTAGACTTTATTTGTTGGGCTTGATTTAATTATTGTTGAGTATTTTATTTAGTAGGCTATAAACCCAATTGTTTGTTCTAGTTAGGGTTTTAGTATTTATATCATACTTTTCTAAATGTTAGGGAGTTTTTGATGAATTGAATAAAAATTGCAGAGTTGCATACTTTTCCGACTCCCATTCTTCTCTTTTCTGGCTTTTTATTCTCTTTATTTGCTTTTCATTCTTAGCTTCTTTCTCTAAAGCTTCTCTCTTTCCTTCTTTAATTCTTTTTATCATTGTTCCACATCAGGTTCGTGCTTGGAATAATAGGCCAGTATAACATCATATTGAATCATTGAATTGGCAAGAAAACAATTTTCCTAAGTTCATTACCGCTTCCATACATTAACAAACAAAAAAGATCAACATTTCATTTTCCGATCTGCTAATCTTATTGCAATTTCCTATTGAGCTAAAAACTACATATTGGCAATCCAAAAGCAACAAATATATTCAAGCATTCATACAACTGTGCAGAAATAACTACAAAAAGAGGAGGAAACAGATTGAGTCATCATAAAGCACAAGAAAACATATACCCCAAGACGATAAGACCCGAAAGTAAAAATAACAGCATTGGCTTCCTCTACCATCTGATCAGTATATCCCCTTTGACGCGTCAATCGCTTAACCCAGTCTTTCACAATCTACGGCAACAACAAATTAACTTCTTCACAAAACCATAATAATTTCTACAAAAAAATCCCATCTAATTAAAAAACAAATCAGTACACATAAAATACAATAATAAGAAAACTGATTTCGAATATTGTTACCTGATCGATACGGCCCAGAACCTCTTCTCTCTTCATAGCCTCTTCTTTGCTCTCGTATAAACCCGAATCAACCAAAAACTACCAAAAACATCATTGGATTAATAGTAAGCAAAATTAATTAAAAGAATGAAGAGCAAAGTTTTGTGATTATCCACTAGTCACCTTCTCTAATTCCGCATTTCGATGGAGATCAGGTTCAGTAGGACCCGCGACGGAGATTGGTTTCATTATTCCGTACCTCTTCGCCGCAGTTCCGTTTGGACTCTGAGAACCCACCATTCCGATTCCCCCGAACAAATAAAATAAAACACAAAATTGAAATAATAAAAAGATTAGCAGATCGGAAAAAAAACCCTAATCTGTTGATTTTTTTTCCTTTTTTTTAATTAAAAACCCTGAATTGAAGTTAATAAAATTGGGAATTTTTGAGATCCGGATAAAAAGTCAAATAAAAAATTGAGAGAGGGAGGGTGGGGATTGAGAGGGAGGAGAGAAAGCGGTGGGCTATAAGGGAGTGTTTGGACTTTGGAGAATCTAATGATATTGGTGGGTACTTGAGATTTTTTATTTATTTATTAGTAACAGAAAAGAGCGCTGCATAGCACGCGCTTTCTCTTTGCATTATCAAATAATCAAATAGTATTTGAAGCTTATTTTTAAAATTATTTTTTATTTAAAAATATATTAAAATAATTTTTTAATATTAATATGTGAAAAAAATTCTAAAATTATAAAAAAATAACTTTAAAATATCAGGATTTTAAAAGATTCAAACTGAAACGTAGGATCAAACACCACATCACTCATGGAGTATTTATTAATTTTTTCTTTAAATATTTTTTAGTTATAATTTAAATCTATCAAATAATATGGTAAACATATTAAAACTTTGTCTGTTTTTATATTTTAAAAATATCATTAAAAAAAATTTAAAAAAATTATTTTTTCTTTACTTGAAAATAATATTTTTTTGTGTTTTTAAATTATTTTGATGTGCTAATATTAAAAATAATTTTTAAAAAATAAAAAAATATTTTATTTTAATATATTTACGAGTTAAAAATACTTTAAAAAATAACCATAATCATATACTCAATCAACCCTTAAATCATACAATGAAAACACAATTTTTTCTATTAATGAGATTATTGTATTGTTCTTGACTTTGAATATTATCTGATTTTTTTTAACAAAGAAGATTAGTTGATTGAATTTGATGTAACCTAGTCACTTTTAACCAATTTCATAGATTTAAAATAATATTTTATAATCTAAAAAAACATAAAATTGAATGAGCTATTAATTCATCAAGTTTAAATAAAATTGAAAATAATAATCCAATGATTATAGTTGCGGAAAATTTAGTGTGTTGACTGTTAACATTATAATATATTGATTGGTTGAAGTAAATTTTTTAACTTATTGGGAATGACTATTTCAGGATTTAATATTAAATTTATTGTTAAAATCTAATTAAAACGAGTTTTTTATATATAGAATTGATTTCGAGTATTATAATATATGGATTGACTTTGAATATTATTTGAGTGTTTTTTTTTTAACAAAGGAGATTAGGTAGTTGGATTTGATAAAATTCAGGGGTGATTATTTTTTGTTCGGTTTGGTTTTTATCAAAAAAAATAACCAAATCAAAATTTTTTAAAAGAAAATCAAAACCAGTTTAAACCAATCGGTTTCGGTTCAGTTCGGTTCGTTTTTTTGACAAAAACCTGTTCGAACTGGTTTGGCTCGGTTTTTTCAAAATTTTAATCGGTTTTTTTCACGGTTCGGTTTTCTCGATTATTTTTTTATAATGTTCTCGATTTAATCGGTTTTTCAGTTTTTTTCTTACCCCTACTACTAAATTTATTTAACTAGGCTAATCAACTTACACGATGAACTGATCTAGATATAAAATTGAACTGAATGGGCTATTAATTCATCAAATTAAAATTCATTTGAACATATTAATCCAAGTTTAGTGATTATAGTTGTAAAGAGATTGATAGTAGGCTAAGTGTGTCAAGCGTGACACTATGATATATTGATCGAAGTAAATTTCTTAATTTGTTGGGAATGATTATTTTAAACTTGACTAAATCTTTTAATTGTTAAAATCTAAATTTTAAATTTCACTAAATATCTTAATTGTTAAAATCTAACCAAGATGCTGTTTTTACATAGAAAAAACTCGGAATACTACTTGAATTGATTTCGAATATTATCTGGGTGTTTTATTTATTTTTTCAAAAAAGGAAATCAGCAAGTTGAATATTTTACCATCAAAATTAAATTTAAATGAATACATCAATCAAAGTTTAATGATTGAATTTATTGTTAAAATGTAATTGAAACTCCTTTTTTATATAGAAAAGGTCAGAATACAAAACTTTCCCGAGAAAAAAATATTAACATCATTTATATTATAATTCATTATCAAATATAAAATGAATTAATTAATATTAAATTATTAAAAAATTTACCGGGCTAAATTTTGCACCGAGTACCATTGTAATTACAACAATAAATCATCTCTTCATTGTTTGGTTTGCAATTACCTTACTGACAGGAAAAAAAAAAAGAAGAAGAAGAAAAAAACCCTCCTATTTAGTCCCATTATCATTTATCAACATTAAACAAACACTTAAAAAATAATTTAATTTCCAAATTAAAAATTTAAAAATTAAAATTATTGAAAAATATATAAAAAAACAAAACAACTGACTTGTCGTTCAAAGCTTGAACACCCTGCAAAAAAATAAATTCTCTTGATCCCTACTTTCACCGTACTCCTTCCTACATTGGAAGAGGCAGACAGAAAGAAACTGTAGGACTTAGAGTATGTTTGGTATTGCGGTAGCTGTTGTGGTTGTGGTTTGAAAAAAATTGTTTTATAAAAAGTAATTTTAATTGAGGTTGGTTTGAAAAAATAGGTGTTTGGTTAAAACTGTGGTTGAAATTAAGGTTGAATAAAAAGTAGTTTAATGTGTTTGGTTAAGAATGCTTTTGAAATTAAAGTTATAAAATAATTTTAAAATATATATATATATATTAAAATTGATGGTTTTTAATTTAAATGTTGTAGATTTAACTATGTTTATTACTTCATGAAATAAATAATACTTTATATAAAATATTTTTTATTATGCCATTAAACCATCTACAATTCCATTACGTACAAAATTCATTCGACAAGAATTACAGTTTCTATTATTTTTTGAGCGTGCAATAAAATTAGATAAAATATTATTATGAATAAAATTGATTTGATATTATAATGCATGTGAATTTAATTCACTCTATACTAGTTTTTCAGGAAAAAAATATTGTTTACATGACAATGCGAGTAAATTTAATTCACTCCAAACCAATTTTTTTAAAAAAAATACAAAAATTAAACACACTAAAAAAAAGAAAAAAAAGAGTTCACTTGAATGGTGCAAGTGAATTGCACCGTGCACGTAAACAAAGAATTTCAAAAAGCAGCTATGAGTTGCTTTGTAAAATTCGTGTGCAAAACGTGAAATTGTATAGGATCCACCAAAATTAAACTGCGTTTTTAGTATAACCAAACATCATATTTGCTGTGGTTGCTTCAAACGCAAAAGCAACTACGCAAACAAACAGAGTCTTACCGGACACACCCAAAAAAAAAAAAACTGACACAGCAAACTAAACTAACCTCGCATTCACCCAATCAGGAAAAATTCCAACTATATGCTACCTTGCCTCTCTCCTATCCTCCGGTAAGCTTCAATGGTGCGTGCCATTTCACGCCAACTACCCCTCTCCCTCACTCTACTCGCTCACCGACTTCTACTCTCTCCTCTCCTCACCCTCCTTCAAGCCTTTCCTTCACTACAAAACCCAACAATTTTAATCTCCTTTTGTTTGCTAAAACTGGACTCTTGATAAAAAGTTTGAAATCTTTTCTCAAGATAACTATAGGTACACGATTTGGGCCTCACAGAGCCTCCGGCGGCGGAGAGGAGGAGTGAAGACAAGGACTTAGAGTTCAGTGTTAGCATTTGCATTGAAGAAGGCATCCCCAATGACCCTGAAATATTGGTAATCTTTAAAGAAAACATCTTTCTTTTGTCTGTAAAGATAAACTTACGTGTTTTGATGTTTGATTGGTGATCTTGACAAATGGGTTTGGTGTCTTTTTGTGAATGGTGGTTTTGTGCAGAGCATAGCAGAGTTGCTAAGACTAAATGTGCCAATGGCAATGAAGCTTGCATTTGATAGTTTTAGAAGTTCAACTTTCAAAACAAGGGATGAAGCTATAAATGATTTTGGTGGATATGACAGCATTGAGTTGTCTGTGATGCTTTGCAATGATGAATTTATTAGAAAACTCAACGAAGAAAGGAGGGATGAGGATCATGCAACTGATGTTCTTTCAATGTCACTACACGTGCCTGGTCTTGACCTTGACCTTCCAATTGTAAGTGAGAAATCTATTGATCTAGTTAATTACAGGATTCATTTAGAGTGACAACTTGGACAAGTCACTTTTCGTTTTTAATTATTTACAGCTTATGTTGGGTGATTTAGTGATTTCTGTTGAGACTGTTGCACGACAGGCAGAGGAAAGAGGACATGAGCTTATTGATGAAATTCGGGTTCTCCTGGTTGGTGCAATTTTGTTTCAGTCTTCACTTGCATGTTTTGGCATCTTTTTTTGGCTGCTATGATTTCTGTACATAATTTGGATGCCTGAACGTACTGTATTAGTGTAGTTGCTTGACTTCATATTATATTGTCTGACTCTCTTGATTAATTTATGCATGTCCAGGTTCATGGGTTGTTGCATCTTTTAGGATTTGATCACGAAATTAGTGAAGAGGCTGGAGCGGAGATGGAGGAGGAAGAGGGGATTCTTTTGGAGAGTCTTGAGTGGAAAGGAAAAGGACTGATTCAGAGTGCATATGATGCAGAAACTAATAGGAACCATCATATGGAAAATTCAGATGGTAATTTACTGTGTTGATGTTTTATTAGTTTACTTTTTTGGATGCATACTTCGTTTTTTTTTTGGAGGCACAGTGCGCTGCATATACGTGCATAGATATGTATCCATGAGCATGCAATGATATCATCTTACACTACTGTGTTAAAAGACAGGTAGAAAGAAATCAGTCTTCGATTCTATAAACCAAAGTTCAGCTATATCTTCTGCGATGTGGATGGTGAGGTGACCCTTGCTTCTTGATGGCATAACCACATGTTTTGCACGTTAGATTCTATTGTTTACTTTTTCTTCCCCCTTTTCTGATTGCTATGAACATTGCTGAACAGCAAAAGCCAAATCTCCTTGGTCAATGCATAGGCATTGAAAGAGGCTTTGTCAAGGGGTGTGAAGGTGGTGATCGCAACTGGAAAAGTAAGAAACTGTGCAATTCTACCTTTTTATCTCCAGTTCATTGACCGCCAGCCAGGGCATTATTTATAGGCTTATGCTTTTGCAGTATTTGACATCTAGCTATATATTTTTCATGTAATGTTGTCATGTTTAATCCCTAACTGTTGATTTTAACTCATTTATTGTCGCTTATTGGTGGTTTCTGTTTTATTTCAGGGGTTAATTGTTTACGGTGGACAGGGTCGGGAAATTTTTAGAAGCAATTTGGGTTTGAGTGTCTGCGTAGAGGCAATAGTTTATACAGAAATATCATATGATAGCAACTGGGATTGAGCGGTGTCTGATTTTATCAGAATAATGAAGAAAAAGAAAAGGAGGCTCACACACACAGAGAGAGACAGAAAAAACTGCTGGGTGGTTGAACTTTTTTTGTCTCCTGGTCACCTGGATGTGATATAATATATATCATGCTGCTCCACGGTAGCAAGCAGGTACCAGTTACTGCCAAGTTGTATAGGACAGCTATTTGCTCATAGTTGTTCATAATGCCATCTGAGTTACTGTAGCAAACTATGTTTATTCTTAATCTTGTACGGTGGAGTTTCGCCTGATTTGTCCTGGATTGGATATTCTTGGCTCTCAGGTGATTGGATGCAGCTGTCGCTGTATTGAATTCCCAAAATTTCATTGGAGTTGCCCACCCTTTTCATTTTAGTATCAAATTACAAGTGTTTTTTTAAGCAACAGGTTGTCTCATATATTGTAGTCTGATTGACTTTTTGTAAGACCGTATTTTAACAATCTCACTCATCTTCTTATTTACAATAGCACTAAAGCGCCCCCAAAAAAAAAAACCGTAGTATCCATGTGTCATTGTTAATTAGTAATCCCCACTTTTTTCTTTTCTTTTTTTTTTAACATAGTAATCCAATCTTATTGGTGACTGATTTTAACCATTATGATAATTTTCTTCCAAGTACTGAAAAGAAAGAAACAAAGCTAAATGGCTTTACAAGACATGTGGATCTCTTTGTTGTATTGAAGGATCATTGTCATCATCAAATACTTGTTCTTGGTTTTGAAATTGTAGGCATGTCTCTACTCTTGGAAGAACAAGGTTCCTCTTATTGCATTCATCAATGATCGTTGCTTGACGTTATTTGAGCACCCTCTCGTTGATTCACTGCATATTGTATATCATGAGCCAAAGGTGCATATTTTTCACTCTAGTAACAATTCTCTGGTGTTGCCTGAGCGATTTTTCCTTGTACATATGATTTATGAGAAACTTTTTGCAGGCTGAGATCATGCCTTCATTTGAGCATCTCTTGTCTGCTGCTGACATGTAGGTATTTGCACAAATATGGTCTCATTTTCATTCTGAAGTATCAAAATAAAAGCAGTATGGATGTTTTGAACTTAAAAGGTTGACAGATTTTTGAAGTGTATGTTTAGCAAATGGTTTAAGCCATGATATCTTTTATTGAAATCAGCTGAGTGGTTCCTTATCAGTTTTTATGATGTCAATATTCAATTTTCGTTGTACCTCAGAAAATCATAGACATGGTTTTTCACTTGCAAGAGCATTCTTAAATTAAACAAATTATTGGTCCTGTCTTGCTCTCCTGATTTAATTGCGATCAACTACCATGATAAGTGGCTGTTATGGAATCTGTGCTTTTCTGTATAATTAAGCCCTAGACAACAAGTACTCTTCTGTATAATTAAGCCCTAGACAACAAGTATCCTCTCTACTTTGAGTCTTGTCTATTTCACAATGATTCACATCTTTTCAATGAACAATGATGATCTTTTTAGACACTGCTGAGGGAGTGGCTAGCACCCTCTGACCATACTGGTCAGGAGCAACTAGAGGTTATGCCAATGTCATCCAATCTCTCCCAGACATACTTGAATTTTATTTTAATTTTTTTGGATAAGAGTAATATTAAAGGGAAGAAATTGTACATAGTATAAAGGGTATATCCCAAAAATACAAATGCTTGTTATCCTGGTCTATATGACCAAAAATAACAAGAAGAAGAAGCAAAAGCTAAAAAGAAACTAAAAAGAACAAAAGCAGACTATAAACAACAGAGGAGTTGGTTGACCAGTTTCTGGAAATTCATTAATTGGTCGACTGGTTGATTACATATGAAATTGTGCTAAATAGAATCTCAAAATCAGCAAGAGCAAGGGTATTTCATAACTTTTTGAGGTGTCAAATAGGCCTGAAAGAGTTGGGATGTGAAATTTTGGTTCAAGCTCTACCAAATAGGACAGGACTAAATAAAAAATGTTCTCACAAACATCCTGATGAGATTGATAAATCTGATAAAAGTCTCGATTATTTTTCTCATACTAAATGAAGTAAATTGAGGTTGAAAGGGCTAACTGAAGTAGCTAATGTCGTGTCAAAGAAGGTCAATTCATAAGAGTCATGCTCGTGATAACACCCCGTACTATAGTAGAGAATGGGCACTGAAAGAATAAATGTTCATGTGTTCCAACTTGCGACCCACAAAGGATACATGTAGAAGAAGGAATGATCTAAAAGCATGTAGTTTGTTCATAGTATTGAGATGACCCATAAAGGCAAGTCACAAGATAAAAGAGTGTCTCAGGATGAAACCTAGGAACTAGAGAAGATGGTGCATAGAGTCTGTAGGTCTGAAATCTCTAAGAACCTCCCATGCCAAGTCAATAGAGAACCTCCTCGATAAGTAACCATTCCAGGCATAATGATCTGGTAAGGCACTCATGGGGTTTAAAGTAATCAAGTCCTAAATAAGTTGGAGCTCCAGACCACCTAATGGAAAAGCTCAAGTACCCCTCATTCAATGATGTCTAAGACCTTAGCATTCCACGACTTTCCAATAGAAGTGAGCACCCTAAAAGGCACTAGGTCACATAAGAGGTAGTAGTCTCATCACCAATACTGGAGATAAACTTCCCTCTATATCAATCTCTGCTGAGAAAAATCTTTCTCTGTGACCAAGAGAAAACTAATGAGGCCTGACATACCAAAAGGATCTACCTCTAAGCAGAACACTATTGACCTATCTTGACCAAACTAATTATCTATCTAAAAGCAGTTGTCAAACATGCTTAAAAATAGTCGCTTTATTCCAGGTTTGAGCCTTTTCTTTTATTCTTAGACCACTCTCTTTAAAGGTATAACAAACATAGACCTAGACCACTTTAGCCCCTGAGTGGGAGAAAGAGTAGCCTTTTCGATGGAAGGCAACCAAAATACCCTCAATCATCTTAATAATAAAGCAAAGGAGAATAAAGATGAAGGACCAATAAATTTGGATAGAGAAGAGAACTAATTTGATCAATTGAAGACCCTCATCATAAGTAAGAGAAACAAAGGTCATCAACAAAGCACAAGTGAGTAATAGCATTATGTTGGTATCGTTAGTGATAACGAAACCTCAGGTTCTGTAAGGCCTATCTAAGAATGCCTTATAAACCCTCAATAACCAGAACAAACAAATAAAGAGATAAAAAGATCACCATGTTGAAAACCCCTAAAAAATAGGAAGAAATCATGACTCTCTCTATTCATAGCCACAGAGAAATAAGTCGTAGACATGCATACCTCAATCCATCTAACCATAATATCATGTACTGTAGTAGCTCTTAAACTTGTAAGGATAAAATCCTAACTAATCGTATCAAAATCTTTTATGATGTCAATTTTCCAAGCATATCTAATCATAGAACTAGTTAAGTGATAGTTATGCATTAGCTCCTGAGTTAACAAGATAGCATTAGATATTTGCCTTCCCTGAACAAAAGCAATCTGAGCAAGTCTAATAACATCCGGAAAAAAATCCATTTTAATCTATTCACAATGACTTTAGATATGTATTTGTACATCACATTACAATATGAGATAGGTCTAAAGTCATTCATAGTGGTTAGAGTTTCAACCTTCGAGACCAAAGCAATCCTAGTATCATTGATACACATAGACAAAGTAGAAGAATAAAAAACATACCTCACAACGGTAATGAAGGCTTTACCAATAATTTTCCAACTTGTCTTGAAGAATAAAGAGGTATAATCATCTGGTCTAGAAGCTTTATCATCTGGGATGGAAAATAAAGATTATTTGATCTTATCATCAGTGATGCGTGACTTTAAAAGAGAAACATTATCATGAGAATCATGCTGGAGAAGTATCGAGAGGTGTTCTCTGTAGTGATTGTTAGGCGTGCAAAAAGTAACCCCTGGAAGTAGTGGACTGCTAACTGACCCAAACCTTGTTGATCTTAAACCCGAGATCTTGTCACATCAGTCAACCAATGGATTATGTTCCTCACCTATCTATATAGTAGAGATCTATGAAAGAATTTGGTGTTTTTATATTCCAAGTTTAACCATTGAATCTAATATCTCTGCTTGTAAAAAGCTTCTTCATCCCTACTCAACTAAAAAAACTCATTTGCAAACTCTTTTTCCACCCGCTGATGCTTATCAATATGAGGAGAATCGTCAAGTACAGACTGTGCTGCAGTCTATCTAGTTTTTGCCTCAATCACATGACTAGTTATGTGGCTAGTGTGTTGGTGGTGCAAAGACTTTAACTTAGGCTTTAGCAGTCCAAATCTCTTAGTAAACTTGTACATAGGGTTACCATCTATAAAAAGTTGTCATGTATCCGCAACTAAACCCAAGAAATCATCTCTATCAGCCCATAGATTCAAAAACTTAATGGATGCTTTAACCTTGGTTAGAGGATTAGTGAATTGAACAATCATAGCACTGTGATTTATGTAGTCTCTATGAAGGAATTCAGAACAAATAGTTGACCAAGTAGATAACTAACATGTGTTACTTAAAACCAATCTAGCTTCTCAATTATAGTACCTTTATCATGTTGACTATTGTGCCAAGTGTATTTCAAGCCTGAATAAGGAAATCTTACTAATTTTACAGCCTAAACGTAACTATTAAAATCATCAAGGTGGCTATACCAAGTGAGATCACCTTTTATTTATCAGAAGAGCTCTTCATATCATTAAAATCTTCTAAAACTAGCCGCGGTGTAGATTGAAAGTCAATAGCATGCAAACCCAGGTAATCTTATAGGTCTGGACACCCCAAATGTGAATTAAAGTCATAAACAAAAGTGACCACAAAGAAGCACTCATCAACCAAACTAGTTACCTCACATGTTAACCATCGATGAGATGAATACAAAAAAACAACATTATATATCATTGGATTTCATCCAACTAGAATACGATAATTAGAAGTAACAGAGACATTAGAAAATAATTTTCATGATGAAGGATTTATAGCCACCTCAAACCCTTATATGGTTTGATGCAATTTTAGTCTCCAGAATGGCTACTAAAGTGATATTATGTGATTTAATCCATGTCTTTATAGCTTTATATTCCGGTGGGCCATTAAGACCTTTAATATTCCAACTTCCTATATTAAACATGTGCATAAAAGAAGTAAATCACAATAAATGAAAAAAAAAATAGAGGGTTTTAAGCCATTTTCGCGCTTTTTTCCTACTTTGTCTAGTTTCATTACTAGAAGGATCAAGTTTATTTGTTTCACTTGGTTGAGGAAATGCCGATATAGAGACTGCAAAACTCTTTGTTGGTGAAGTTAATAGGTGTTGCTCCCTCTTAAAAGGCAATATAAAATGATCTGAGTCAGCTTCTGACCCCTCATCATCAATAATTGTTGCCCTCTTAGCATCAAAAGGTTTGATTATTTCTGCAACAGCTTACAGTTTTAATCGGTCAACCGATTCCTCTGGAGTTTGAACTAGTTGATCGTTTTCAAGGATAGTAGCTCTTGAGACCTCTGTTGTGTTCAATCGGTCGTAGATTTCCCCCCAAACATCCAGTCCCTTTTTCATAACCAAGTTAGCATTATTCTCATTTTTTAAACGAAAGATCAAGAAACCTTGTTGTGTCGTCATGACACTCTCAAAGTCATAATTCTTTCATACTCAGAATGCAATAGAATTGGTCGCATGATAAGGCATCTTATAACTTGGGAAGAATCCCACTAAGCACCAGTTTCATTTGGATGCACTCTCATCAATGACATTATCTGGAATGTCCAAAATGATGCCAATCTTTTACCATAAAAAAAAAAGGTTATCTTGCTTGGGGTTGAGTTGGGGGTGGTTGTGTTTCTGTGGGTCGTGGTGGTGTTTTGTGTGGGGGTAGTTTGGTTTTTTATGGGGTTATTTAGGGTTGGTGTTGGTGTTTTGATGTGGTTGGTGAGTGATTTTACTTGTGGTTGTGGTGTTTGTGGAGGTTTTAAAGAGTTTTTTTAGTGGCTATAGTTGGGTTTGTAGTAGGTTGTGTGGTGAACCGGTTAACCGTTTGCTAGTGAACCGATCAAACAATTTATGGGTGATTTGTATTAATGTTTAAACAGTAACTTCAAAACAACAGTACACATAATAAAGATAAAAGTAACTAAAATCTAATGGTTCAATTCAAGATAAGCAAGTATAGTATAACACATCAAAGAACTAGAATGATCCAATGATTAGATCAAACGTAATCTATAAAGAAATGATCAGATCTAAAAATTGACTGGGGGATACTCTGAGGTGTAAAAATCTTTCCAAAAATGTTAGAATCTGATCTTCATCATCTAGAGCTTATTGGTGCTTTTAGAAATATAGAATCCCTGTACACGACGCTGCTTCAATTGATGTGGATTGGCACTCACTTGTTTAAAAATGTCATGCAGTAGAAAAAAGTATTTCTAACCATTGAACATCAGGCATGTTTGGATTAACTGTTATCATTCCATGGGATTTAACTCGGAGGTGAAATGATTTTTCTTTTTTTTTAGCATAATTGATTTGCTTCCTCTCTACCCCTTCGTCCAGGGATTGTGGGAATGCATAATTAGCACTCACTTGTTTAAAAATGTCATGCAGTAGTAAAAAGTATTTCTAACCATTGAACATCAGGCATGTTTGGATTAACTGTTATCATTCCATGGGATTTAACTCGGAGGTGAAATGATTTTTCTTTTTTTTTAGCATAATTGATTTGCTTCCTCTCTACCCCTTCGTCCAGGGATTGTGGGAATGCATAATATTTCTCCACCAACAGTGCCAATACTGTAATCGACTAATCGTTCAAAATGATGGTATTTGTTCAGATTCTAAACCGAGCAGGCTGCAACTGCAAGCATCCCTTGTTTAAAAAAGACCTACCAGGGGCGCGTAAAGGTGATTTCGAAAATACCTAAATGGTAAAGTGGGTTCCTGTCCCTATGTCTAGCATTTCCAAATCATCATGTCTGGCGTGACTTGTCAGCTCCATCTATTAATCAAATATATTATGTTAAAAGTAATTTTTATAAAATAATAATAAAAAGATTTTTTTAATATTTTTTTTAAAAAAAAAACATTTTTAAATCAATACCACGTCGTGACCATGGCGGCAAGGTGCACTTTTTGGGTCTCAGCAATGATGTTAGGCAGGGCTTTGTACGATCTGCTTTCCAAAACCATTAACATATATTTATTTATTCGAAAGGAAATGAGAGGAGTAAAGAGATGCTAAAATTAAAAATCAAGAAATACAAGTCTAACAAAAAACTTCAATCTCAAATCCATTAAATCCCTTGTAGGTCCACTATATAAATCAACACACTTCCATTCAGAAGTTTGATATTAAGAATACAAATATTTCATACAAGAGAAGCCATGACTGTCACTTCAGAGACTGCAAATCGACTTCAACCTCACACTTGGACCCCGACAAATCTTCAACTTTAAACACGAGGTCAACTGCAAGAAATTCCAACTTCGTGTGGGTTCATGCAAGCCTCCGAACCTAAAATCAACTTCCCAGAGAAAGAAAGGGGATAACAGAGATAAAAGAATCAAACCACATACCTAGATGACTAAAGACCCTGGTCATATAGATAATCACCAAGCCTCTCCACAATCATGTTGCATTGACCGGGCGCTAGAGGCTCGTCATACACTCCAATGACAAGTGCCTGATTGGTCTTCTTGATGGTGACACCGCCAGAACCCTGATAAAAATAACGTCAATTCAATGGAAACACATAAAGGAGAGACAAATAAAGAAAGATCGTGGTAGATAAAGGCTGAACGCAGTGTACCATGCAAGAAGAACTGTAATGTTAGCCTTTCCTTTTCTTTAAGTTTATCTACAAAACAACCGGCTAATGCGCATTCCACAAATTCAAAATTAAGATTCAAGTTCAGTAATGAGTCTCTACAATATATATTCGGCAAGCCCCTAGCTTTCATACATTTAAAGCCATCTTTTCATTCAAACATCTTAGCTGCAAACTAGGAAATGCACAACAACAAAAGCCAAATTTGCATTTCAAATCCACATCCAGGAATCACTCCATTCTTCCTTTGTTCCATCCCCAAAAACACCAATGACAGCGACTTTAGATAACCAACCGATCATTACATTTCAAATGCCAGCTTAATACTAGCTGTTAATTAAACCATTGCCAGCTTGTACATTGCAAATCTAAATCAATAAGAAAGCAGCTTTTAAACCAAATAAAACACAAAACTTCTTACAATTTGATATGCCAAGTAATAAGTGGTAACATCCGAGTCTCAAAAGCATTAAATAATCAGTCAAATTTGGAGAAAGTTTGATCTTTACGAAAATTTTAGTCCATGTGCACGTTTATTAGCATTGCAATGACTGCAGATGCAAATTGACAATAGGAAGAGCTATCAGATTAGGGCGATCTTTAAGAGATTAGATGTTGGTAGTTGTCGTCAGTTAAACATTGTAATGATTAAACAATTTAAAATTTCAAAATTTTCATATCATCACCATTACTAGCCTATGCATTAAATGCCGTTGGATATTTGATCCAAAAAGTTGTGAAAAAAAAAGTTTGGAATTCAAATTATCCAATTATCACAACATTTAACTAACAACTAATCCCTTGCAAATGCCCTAACAACACCCGTTAATCAGAACCTTACAATGTGGTAATTGTCAATGCATGAAGATAATTATTATTATTAGTTAAGATTGGTAAAAAAAAGATTCAAGATTTCAAAATTAGCAATACAATTACTGAATAAAAAAAGGGAGTCATCACCTTCTTTCCTCGAATAACAGCTCCAGCTTCACCCTGGATCACCATGTACTTAGCGCCACCAAGGAACAACCCCGTTGGTGCAAGAGATCCAGGTTCATCAAAATCTTTCATAATCGCAGCCACTTCTTCTGCAGTAAACTGCAAAAAATTATTTAATCATTGAATAGCTGTAACAAATCAGGCATGCAAGATGAAGCAAACGACATGTCGAGCAACAAAGCAATCCGATCTGAACCAGATCGGAGAAATTAAGAACTGGATGAAATAAAACCTGAGGGAAGGTAGCGCTTTGAGCCCAGACGCTACCGTCATGGCCGATGATAGCAGCGGAAGTGAGGGTATTACCGTCAATATCGCACATCAAGTGCTCATCTACGTACTGCTGCCACGACATTTTGTTTCTGGCTTTTGCGGTGGTGGTGCCGCTGTTTTGATTGATATGACAAGTTTCTAGTAGTTATGGGTTGAGGGATAGGATGCGTGAAGAGGAAGAGAAGGGGAGAGAGAGATATAGGGTAGAGAGATGAATGAAAGTGGGCTAAAAAAAGAAGGTTGCGTTATAACTACGCTGACGACAGCCAACGCGATTGCCCACCGTGGATTATTTTATTATGCGGTGTCCCCCTTCTCTAATTATTAGCTTCTTAATTAATTGAGATTAATTTCATCCCTATATTTAATTTTTTTTAATAAATAAAATAGAGTGACGAAGATATTTTCAAATTAGTTAATACTAGATTGTTCACCTGTGCTGTGTGACGGATCGGATCAAATTATTTTTAACGTGCGAAAGAAACATCCAATTATTTTTAACATTTTTCTAATAAAAAGATTTTAAATTATATAAGTTAACGTAATATGACATAATAAACATGAAAAGTATCTTAAAAAAATTAGTAAAAATATAGTTTAATTTACAAAAATTCAAAACAATATCTTTTTTTAAAAATAATATTAAAATGGTAAGGTATTAGATTTATTCGGGTCAATTTTAGGTTAACTAGTCAAATCAGTGATCCAGATTATAAGACCATGATAACCCCATATAAAGCAAATTAAAATAAATTATGAAACTCAATTATCAATAAATCCAATGTTAAAAAATAAAAATTAAAAAATAACAAAAACAAATTACCCGGGTTAACCTGTCAAACTTATGACTCGAATCATGAGATCTGGATAACCTTGTAGAAAATAAATAAAAAAATAACTCAAGTCAACCCAAATTAATACTAAACTCATTACCAAGGTCATAAGACTATGATAACCCTATAAAAAATAAATTATGAAACTCAAATTTCAATAAACTTATTGTTGAAGGTTGAAAATGAAAAAAAAAAGATCAATATAAAAAGAGGACACAATAAAATAACATGAGTCTATATTAGTTAATCTGCAAAACACGTAATCAAAAAAACTATTTTTAACATAAGAAAGAAACATCCAGTCATTTCTAACATTTTTCTAATAAAATATTTTAAATTGTGTGTAGGTTTACTTGATGTGACATAATCAATTTGTTGGATTTAAAAGCAGCTTAAAAAATCAGTAAAACACATAGCTTGATTCACAAATATTCAACACAACATTTTTAAAAAATTATAATATTGAAACAATAAAATATTGAATCTATTTGGGTCAACTTAAATTAATTCGACCAAATTATGACCCAGATCATAAGACCATGATGATATATAAAGTAAATCAAAACAAATTATGAAATTCAATTACCAATCAACCTAATGTTGAAGAATGAGATTGAATTTTTTAAAAAAAATAACAAAAATATAACTTGGGTTAACTAGCCAAATACGTAACTCGGGTCATGAGATCGAGGTAACCTTATAGAAAGTAAGCAAAAAAAATAACTCGAGTCAACCCGAATTAATCTGTCAAACCCACGACCAAGATTGAGACTGTGATAACCTTATAAAAATCAAATAAAAACAAATTATGAAGCCTAATTTTCAATAAAGTCATTGTTAAATGTTGAAAATAAAAAAATTCAATCTAAAAATAGGACACGATAAAACAACAAGAGTCTACTCGAGTTCACCTACAAAATACATGACCCGAGTCATAAAACCAGGATAACCACACAAAAATCAAACCAAAATAAATCACGAAACTTAATTCATAATCAACTCAACGTTGAAATGTGAAATAAAAAAAATACCAATTAAAAAGACAAAAAAACTCGAGTCAATTGGGTTAACTCATCAAACATGCGACTTGAGTCATGTCACCAAGATAACCTCATAAAAAGCAAATCAAGATAAATCATGAAGCCTAATTCTCAATCAATTTAATTTTAAAGGATGAAATTGAAAAATAAAAAATTATCAATTAAAAAAACAAAAAAAAAACCTCGAGTCAACCCACCGAACTCGGGACACTAGTTGTGAGACCGAGCTAACCAAATATAAAACAAACCACGGGAAATTATGAAATTTAATTTCCAGTAAATTAAATATTAAAGTATGAAATTAAAAATATAAATATAGATTTAAAAAGTAAAAAACTATTAAAATGAATAATATTTTGTGAGGCAATAAACAGTAAAAAAATCATTTATTTTAACTTATACCATAATAATACTGGATTAATAATTTTATGAAAAGCTTGATCGCTCACATCTATCTCCCAATATAAGTAGTAACGTTGAGAATTAAATTATTCTTTTTATTAATATACTTTCTAAGAATGAGAAAGCAATTATTCAAAATCCCAACGAAAGTCCACATATATATTGAGTGTGACAATGTCTTGACTAGCATTTAAATTCAAGTTTTATTCTTCTAATCTTCGAGAGTATTGATTAACTTTAGAATTTGATGGTGATCATAAGTGGTCCTGCATTTGATTAATAA
>Ga0325411_1001040_pt1 | contig 30274 bp, 16 predicted proteins | sample PopdelMetagenome_13_FD_206181 | JGI IMG/M metagenome (GOLD analysis project Ga0325411, IMG submission 206181) | Populus deltoides microbial communities from Bellville, Georgia, United States - Xylem-PdIQD-R4 | ecosystem: Host-associated > Plants > Phyllosphere > Stem > Wood/Secondary xylem...
TATTATTATTATTATTATTATTATTATTATTATTATTATTATTATTATTCTTGTTATATTTTATGCACTTTAAGTATGCTCTGTGTTTGATCAAGGATCCTGACATTGTTGGTCTTGCCTTATTCATTCGCATCAGAAATCTGTTTATATTATATAATATACCTCTTTGATCTTTTCATAAACTCAGTATATAGGCTGGAAACTTGTGACCCGATCTTTGAGATCATTCTTAGGTATAACAACGCCACGTACTGAGTATTATTATTATTACTATTACTATTAATATTATTATTACTGTTACTATTATTGTTGTTATTATTGTTGTTGTTGTTGTTGTTTTATTAATTATAATTTATACAATTAACCTCTCTGTGGTTCGACCCCGGTCTTGCCGGGTTATTTATTACTGTGACACTCTTGCACTTGGGATAAGACATCAACTCTTTGATCGTGTCATTAATAATATGGCTATAAAATCAACAAAAGAACATGGTCAATGTGTGTTCTTGTTATGATGGCAGTGTGGTTTGGATTCTGTAATTATAGTTTATTGGCACTATGTGTGTGATTCTTGACAATGTTGAAATTGATAAATTATGGTTGTTATGTGTGTGCGTGTGCTTATTGGTAATGTTTGTGTGCTTGTTGGCAGTGTAGAAATGGATAAATTATGTTGTGTGTGTGTGTGTGTGTACGTGCATGCACTTGTTAGTTGTGTTTATAAGAGGGAAAAGCAGTGGCAGTGTGTATGTATATATGCAATATAGTGGTCGTGTGCATCTGCTGAAATTCTTATAGTGGAAAAGAGGGAGAATATGGTGGTGAGTAATTGTTTTTTAATGGTATGGTGACTGGAAATGGTGGCCAGAGTGAGAGAAGAGTGTTGGCTGGAAATGGTTGCTAGAGTGATAGAACTATGCGTAAAAGATAGAGGAACTTGATGGTGATTGTGGCTGAAAAGGTTAAGTGAATATTTGACGAATTTGTATAAAAATTAAGTTTGAGAACTTAATTAAATTTTGATAGACTTATTTGATTTAATCATGGGTTTAATTAAAGACTTAGTTAAGTTTAAAAATTAATTTAGGCCAAAGTTAAAAGAATTAATTATGTGTAGGGACTTAATTAGACTTTTAATTGGTCAAATTAATTTTATTAAGGACTTAATTGGTGAATAAATAAGTTTGGAACCCTAATTTGGATTTAATTAAAAAGGTTGAAATTTTAGAGGACCAAATTTATTTTTTACATGCTTAATCGGATGAAATCAATGGTGAAATTGCAAGAAGATCAAGTTAAAGAGTCAATTAAAGACCAAATTGAAGAACCCTAAAACCAAGGATCAAAGTGCATAAGGTGTGTAAGTTCAGGGATTGAAATTAATCAAATCAGGGGTGTACTTGAAAAAAATTAAAAGTTTGATGGTTAATAAGGATCGAATTGCATAATCTATAAACCAAGGACCAAAGTGTATAATGTGCTCAACTTAAAGGATTTAAATCTAGGTTTTCAAGGGTGCAATTGCAATAATTGATAAGTTTTAGGGTCAATTAGGGGTGTGTTGAAATTGAAAAAATAAGGATCAAATTAAAATTTATAAAATTCCTATTAAAAAACCCTAATTTTTAGGGTTTCAATAGACAACATGTCACTTATTTTTAATGAGAAAACTGGATGACTCATCACCTATCTTTTTTTATCATTTTTCTCATCAGACAAAAGATGTTCGGGGTGTCACTTTCAGGTAAATGAATTTGACATTTCTTACCACCTCATGGGATCCAACCATCACCATTTGATAGCAGAGCTTCCCCTCTACAAGGAATTTTCAACGTTTTGCCTCACTTGCCACGTGGAAGCTTTCAACTTCTTGTCCCAAGATAACCTTGTTTGCTTAGTAAGATTTGATAGTGTTACACCTAACCTTGAATCGATGGTGGAAAAGCTACAAGCCACCAAATCAAGCATGGTTTGATCCTAGTTGAATAATAATATCTCATTTACAACGAACCCAATCAACCATCTCGACCAAGTTTCAGTTATGAAGTTCCTAACTTTTTCTAGAAGCTTTAATAGTTTGTTAGACATTCAAAGAGAGGGAAACAAAAGAATTGTCTCTTAACATATCAGAGGCAAAATGGGAAAGAATCCTTTATGATCTAGTTTTGGATAACCACCTTCAAGCCCACAAATGGTTTATAACCATTTGTCCTTTTAAGGCTATAAAATGAGGGGATTTTTAAGGAAAGGATAAAAAGAAATCATAAAAAAAGAAAGGAAACATATAAGGATTAAAAGGAAAAAACCTTAGAGTTTATTAAGAGAAACCCCATAAGAATTGTGTACTAAGTTGAGAAAGAAAGAAGAAAGAGAAGCAAAACAACTCCCAGATTGAAAATAAATTGAAAATCAAGAGGAAAGGACAAATAACCCAGAGAATGAATCATATTACCCTTACAAGGTATATCTTCGAACTTTGATTGGTGTGTAGCTCAATGAGCACACCTCGTCCCCCTTTTTATTCCGTCTTTTAAATTCTTGTTTAAATGCCATGAATGTTTGTTTTAAGGAGTTTAATCATACCTTATAAGTTAGCTTATGTATGCTCATTTTTTATTAATGCCTTATGTAAAGTTTAAGAGATGATAATGGAGTGGTAAATATTAGTATAAAATGTTGTTTTACATGCTTTAATGTTTAGTTAATCAATAGTGTCGATATATTGAAGTATGATGTTGTTATTGATTAAGCTGTTTTAAGTAGCTCGCTAGGTTTGTTTGAAGTTGCAAGCATAAGGTTTTACTTTAAAAAGAAAGAGTTAATCAATGGAACAATGTTTGCACATAAAGAAATGTATTTTTTAGCTTGTTGCAGACAATGAGATTTGCTTGTTGTTTTGCTATATATTGTTTGTTTCTTGTTTTTTTTTTATAGTTCAAACAAGTTACAGTGAGCATGTTAAAGCTATAGTTACAAGGCTTAGGTTGCTTTTTCTAGGTTTTTAGGCTTTTCTCTAGGTTTAGGCTTATTGTTGCATTTTTTTTGGTTTTTTAAGTTGAATTTCTAGGTTAGATCTTCAATGTTCTTTAGTAGAAATTTGTGTTTCCTTATAATTTGATGTTTTAGCTTATCTTGTAAGTTTCAATTGAAGATTAAATGCATATAAGATTTTTCTACACTATTATTTTATCCCTTTTATAGTTTGCTTTAGATTAATCGTTCTTTAAAATTTTTGAAAAATACATAAAAAATTCCTTGTTCAAAAAATACATAAAAGTGTTTTTATATGTGTGCATACAGTCAAATCCTAAAAGTTTTCATGCTTATTTTATATAAAAAATTATAATAATTACATTTTTATTAGACTTTGAAAAATACAAAAATCAATTAATGGGTATCATAACAAATTTTTTTATTATCCATTAGGATTTGACTAAAATTTCAAAAACATCATAAACATTAATTTGTTTAATTAATATTCGAGGTATGAATTTTACAATGTAATGCATATTCCCTATATTGAATTAAATGAATCAACAAAAATAAAATGTTAGGAATTAATTGTGGACTTTAATATTTAAGGGTATAAAATTACACTGTAAAGTATATCCCAGGTATTAAAGATACAAAATAGAAATAAATACACCATTAAAATTTGGACTTTAAAATGATTAAGTTTTAACCTAATAAAACAGAGATTTCCTTGCTGAGAGGGATCTGTCTTGAGCTCCTAGAGATAGAGACCCCTATACTAAGGGAGATCTACCTCAAGTCTATAAGATATGAACCTCCTTACTAAAGAGAGTCTTTCTTGAACCTTAGACATATCAATGAACAGAAGCACAAGTTAGGATAAAATAATCAATCAATAATGTAGTTTACCATAGGTAAGGTGTTCTAAGGATGATGCATCTTTCTTATACACAACTAGTCCCTTTACCTAGACTCTTACAAACAAATAGGTTTTCTAGTGACTATAATTTTAGGTGGCAACTCCTCAACCCTTCAAATCATAGTTTTATGATTAATCCTAACACATCCAAAACCCCTTTCGATCTAAGATGAAAACTCATCATTCGATGCCATGCATGCCATGACAATGACAATGACAATCTTGTAATTATTTCAAACTATTTTATGACCTTTTTTTGGCATGATTTAGTGAGAATATAAGGTGTTATAAAGAAAACCTATGGAATGTAAATTGTAATTTATGAAACTATGAAGACAAATTTTAATTACGAGTAAATCTTAGGAGGGTTATAATAATTTTTCCGTTTAAAGTCTATTTGGTGAAATCAATCTCCAGTTGAAGTTAGAAATAGAAATTAAGAGACAGGGAACCAACTTTGACAAAGAATAACAAAACATATCCCATTTGAATTTTGACATGGAAAACTTCAATTTGATCCTTAAAGTTCCAGCTTTCTAATCATACAATCCCTATTTTTAAATTATATTTTTTCATGTTTATCCATAAGCTTCAGTACTTCTTGTGAAGAAAGATCGAAACCCTCAAAGTTTTGATCTTCTTTATTTCTTTCTTTTCCCTTTTTTTCTTGTATTATTCTTCTTTTTTGGTGGTTGTTGCTATTGTTACTGCTTGTTGTGTGAGGTTGTAAGTTGTAGTGGTTGTGTTGTCATCAACGGCTATGGAGGAGCTTGGTGCGGGTTATTAATCACTACTATCTTTTCTCGGATGGAATGGTGGTAACTACAATGAGAGTTACTAGGAGACAAAATGAAGTTTGGAAAGAAACTAAACTAATGACTTTCTATTGTAGTGGATAATGATGGCTGAAAAGGGGACCGCTGCTGGTGATGGTGGGAGAATACGCTAGTGGTAACTATTTGGTAACTAGGGTTTTTTTAGGAGAGGAAGAAGATGATCTAGGATTTTTTATTTTTTTCTTTTTTCTATCTTTCTTTCTTTATTTTCTGTATAATTTTTCTTTCTCTTTTTTTCTTTTCTCTCATTCACTCTATTTTTTCTCCATATTTTTCTCCTATTTTCTACACCTACCTTCTCTCCCTTTTGATTTTTTATTCTCCTTCAATAGTGGCTATGGGTTTTTACACATATCATTGTCTCTCTCAAAATTCCTTCTACACATATCATTATCTCTCTCAAATTTCCTTCTCTATTTATAGTTAATTTTTTTTGTCATTTTCCCCCCAATTACTTAAGGAGCAGGTAACCAAATTTCACTTTGGTCCCTCATATTTTTGTTTTATGTTTCACTCACTGGTCTTATTTTTAAATTTAAAATTTTTATTTTTTTATGTTTTGAATTTTTCAAAAAGATGTAAACAAGAGAGAAATAGTCGAAAATCATATAATGGGCAAATGAATGGATGAAATGCATCAAGAATATTTTTTTTGAATTTTTACTTTTTTTATTGTTGGAAAATATTTTGAAAATAAAGGTAAAAAATAGAATATGATAGTATGCATATTAGGATTGTGTTTTAATTTTTTATGCAAATATTTATGTATGTATGTACACACACACACACACTTTTTTAGTAAGCATGTTAGCTTTTGTATAATTGCAAGTTTACTATATTCTTATTATATTGCATGATTATAAACTAAACAAATATGCTCACTTGTCTAATTATTTGTGAATTTTGGACAACAAACTTAAGGCTTTATTTACTACATACATGTTTTATGTTTAATTTATATTTATTATTGCAATCCTGTGATTATGCCTTGTGTTTAATTTGATTAAACAAGTTTATAATGACATGATTCATGTGTATGTTATGTTACTTTGTTGATAAATATATTTGTTTAATTTATATAATGTTATAATTTTTTATCAAACTTTGTTTGTTAAAATTTTGGTATTATTATATTTATTTTTCTTATATATTAAGTGGCCAAATCTATTATATAAAATTTGGCTACTATTTATAAATATATATCATGACATCAACTCAATAATTAGTTGTTCCAACCAATGTTGTTTTAGCAACTACTTCAGTAGTAAGGATTCTACCATCAACTTTTATGGTGCATGGTGAGAAACAAGAGAAGTTCAATAGATTGAACTTCAAGAGGTGACAAGATAAAATGTTATTTTATTTGACCACTTTGAACTTGGAAAATGTTTTGAAGGAAAAAATGCTAAAACTATGAAATAATGAATTGATTTCATTATTGTGTTAGCTGTGGACAAATGAAATCATAGTGATTTCATATGCAAGAAATACATCTTGAAGAGATTGGACAATGCACAATATGATATGTATAGTTTAATCAAGAATGCAAATGTATTTTTTAAAGTTTTGGATAAAAAGTTCAAGGTTGAAGTTTCTAGTATGAAAAATTCATAATCAACAAATTTATAAAATTCAAGATGGTTGATTCAAAGATCGTTATAAGTCACGTTCAAGAGTTTCAACTCAGCTTGAATGATACTTATGCTAAAGATATAGTTACAAGTAAATTCTTCTAAGTGATTGTGATTATGGGAAATTTTTCACCATTTTGGAAAAGAATTCAAGAATTACCTTAAGTATAAGAATAAAGAAATAGAAGTTGAATACCTCACCTTAAGGCTAAAGGTAGAGGAGGAAAATAAGTCATCTAAAAAAATAGATTACTCTTCTGGTATAGTCCCTGTTGTTACCCATTTTTTCGGGTCCCACATAAACAAAAAAAATCAAAAAAGGGAAAGAGAAAATACAAAAAAATCAAAAAATGTTAGAAGAAAATAAAAAAAATATATAAGTGAGAAAAGTATACCTAAAAGCCTAGAAAATCGTCGAAGATTGGTTGAGGGGGATTAAATATATAAAATTGAAAATTTTGACAGTGCATTTTCGACTAATGAAGGCTTTATTTGCAAAGAAAATTCAATTTCAGGAGAGAAGATCAAAATTGGATGTTTAATGACTAAATTCAAATTTTTCAAGGTTTAATTGAATTTATTGAAGGCTTAATTGCAAGAAAAAATTGATTTTTGAAGTCAATTTAGGCTTTAATTGGAAGAAATTAAAGTCTAGGGATTGGATTGCAATTTTTAAGAGTTGATATGGTCACCTCAAGGGCTTAGTTGCATAAATATTAAAGTTTGATGGCCAATTAGGGACTTGATTGAAGAAATCCAAAACCAAGGACCAAACTGGAAAAGACGTGTGAATGTAAGGGCTGAAATTGACCAAATCAGAGGCCAAATTGAAGAAATTAAAAGTTTGGTGGTCAATTAAGGGTCAAAATGCACAAATTCAGAATCAATGACCAAATGAAAAAGGTATCCCACTTAAAGGCTAACAAATCAGTTTGGCAGGGTGAAATTGCAAGAAATTAAAAGTTTAGAGGTAATTAAAGGTGTATGTGCCACAATTAGAAGAACATGGACTCAATTGAACTTTGCCAAATCCTAGATTAAAAACCTTAATCTTACACAGACGACACATCATTCAGACTTAAAGAAGAGAAGGTGAGTGACACGTCGTTCGGTCGATTTGGCCTCTGTTTTCGATAGTTTTGGATGGTCGATTTGGCAACTTCAAATGAATCTACAAACCTCTAAATTGAGCTATGTTGGATTCAAATGAGATATATGCATCCCTTCTACCAATTTTAGGTGGTCTCAGGTGACGTTAACGTCAAAGTTACTCCGACGAGTCCTCGAAAATAAGTAAACTAGTCAGCTCTGACAGTTTTGATTGATCGAGTTGGTAACTTCAAATGAATAAATGTGGAGCTACAGACCTTCAAATTAAGCAATGTTGGATTTAAATGAAAGGTGTGCTCCCTCTTTATCAACTTCACGTGGTCTCAAGTGACAATGACATCAAAATTGTTCCGACGAAGCCTCGAAAGCGGGCAACTCAGTTAGCTAGAGCTCAAACATAATTGTGTAAAAAAATCTAATTTCTTTTCATGTGTTCACACTCGAAGGCTTCTCATGAGTTCTTATTAAGGGTTCATAATCCTTCCCTTAAGATCAAAAGGTCAAGAATAGATTGAAAATTCACCAAAAACCCTACAAATGCCCTTTAGGATCAAAGGGAAAGAGTTGGAAAAAAAAAAAAGAGGAGGAGAAAAGGATAGGAGAGAAAAAATATTAATTTATTAGCATAAGAAAATAAGGCCTAGAAAGCTATGAAAATGTTTTTTCTAAGTTTGGAAAGGATAACAAGTTTAGGAGAGGTAAAAGTTTCCAAAAGAAAACAAAAAGAAAAAGTAGTTGTTTTAAGTATTCTTCTAATTCAAAAGCAGGTCCTTGTGGCCTGCTTTAGTTGGTTTTTATTCGGTTTTGTTCTATGTTTATGTTTACAAGCATAGAAAATATGTTTGGAATGGTTAATAAATGGTGTTGCATTCACCTCTATGTTACTATATTTTTCATTTAATGATGTTATTTTTGAAGTTATATATATATATATATAAAAGTTGTTGTTTTAAGTTTGTTTTTGACATATAATGTTGTTTTTATTTGTGTTTTTTACTTAACTTATGCATGTTAATGCAAGGGTGTTTACTCTGGCTTTGTTATACCTATTCATACACAAAATAGGTTCAAAAAGCTAATTTTGAATTCATGTTGCATGAACATATTAGCTGTGTTAAGTTGTTGTTTTTTGGATTTGTTACCTCAAGATTGATTTTGGTGTTTTAATGTTTTTTTTTGTTGATGTTTTAGATTCAAATATGTACGTGTATGTTAGTGTGACTTGTTGGGATAAAAAAACATGTTTTAGAAGCCAAAAGTGCCCATTTATGGGCTGGAAGGTGGCTGCCTTTGCTGGATTTTTTTATGGATTTATGTGCATTGTTCTTCGTGTTCTTAGGAAGAACATTGCCTTAGACCCTTGATTTGGACCTTTTTTGGTCCATTTCTTTGCCCAAAACACTTCTTTGAACATGATTAACAAATAATCTAATATTTATTTGCATCAATAACATGTTTATAATAGATTTTAATCCTTGGGTTTCAATTTTGATCTGAAACTCATTTTGATAAAATTATGTATTTTAAGTGAAAACTAAAGTGAGTGGATGCTAGATTATTGTTCCTTGCATGATTTTCAACATGTATGTGCTTTTCTTTTGACTAAATCTGGTTTGTGTTGGGTTAGATGTTGCTAGGTTTCATTTTGATTTCTAGGGGGTTCTTTGTGTTCTTCCCAAGAACATTACCTTAGCTACATGATTTGAACCAATTTTGGTCCATTTCTTTGCCCAAAACACTTTTCTGGACATGATTAACAAGTAAACTAGTGTTTATTTGCATCAATAACATATTTAAAATAGATTTTAATCCTTAAGTTTCGGTTTTGAATCGAAACCCATTTTGACAAAATAGTGAATTTTAAGTGAAAATTAAAGTGAATGGATGCTAAATTATTGTTCCTTGCATGATTTCCAACATGTATGTGCTTTTGTTTTGACAAAATCTAGTCTGTGTTGGGTTCCATTTCAATTTCTAGGGTGTTCTTTATTTTTATTTTTGTGTTTGATCTGTTTTGTTTAAGTTTTTGTATTTTTGGAAAGTTTAATCTAGTTTTTAGCTTTGGTTTTGTTTTTGGGTTATTTTCGGGTCAAACACGTGTGACAGTCCCTAAGAAAAATTTGTTGTGAATGAGAAAAGTATTTCTAAAAAACTTTAATGATAAATATGTTATCTATAATAAGACAAGACACCTAACCAAGGATTGTAGAAATAGGGCTCAACAAAGTAACTTAAAATAGGGAAATGATTGTTGAAGCCAATATCAACGAGATTGATCACTTATTGATGAAGTTTCAAAAAATAAACATGTTTGTTGTTGTTTTTGAAGTCGATCTAATAAAAAACCCTGAGTGGTGATGGATTAACACTGGTGCAGCAATACATATATGTACCTAAGAGAAGATATTATCCACTTACAAAGAATTGAATGGTGAGCACTTGTATATAGAAATTCATTAACCTTTAAAGTAGTAGATGTGGAAAGGTTATATCAAAGATGACTTTTTAAAAAAGGAATTGACCTTTAATAATGTGTTTCATGTTACTGACATTAAGATGAACTAATATCTGGTTTATTATTGAGCAAAAATAGTTTTAAGTTGGTTTTTGAGAGTAATAAATTTGTACTCTCGAAAAGCTGAATGTTCATATAATAGGGGTATCTTAGAAGTGATTTCTTCAAAATGAATGTAAGGATCACTGTAACTATGGATGATGATGATGATGATGATGATAGTGATGTCAATTCTTCTTACTTGTTTGAGTCTTGTGACTTATGGCACAACAAGTTAGGTATTGTGAATTATAATTGTATATAAAAGTTAATAAATATTGATTTATTACAAAGTATAATTTTTTAGAAAAATCATAAACGTGAGGTTTGTGTAGAATCTAAATTTACAAAAACTTTTTTTCATTCAATTAAAACAAGTAGTGAACCTCTAGGTTTAATTCACTCGGATATTAGTGATTTAAAGTTTATGCAAACTAGAGGTGAGGAAAAGTATTGCATTATTGTTATAGATGACTGCACGAGATATTATTATATCTATTTGCTTAGAGATAATGATGAGTCTCTTGAAATATTTAAACATTACAAGAATAAAATTGAAAATCAACTTGATAAGAAAATAAAGGTAATAAGAAATGAAGAAAGTAGAGAATATGAAGCACCATTTGGTGAATTCTATCCCCAAAATGATATTATCTACCAAACTACCACTCCTTATTTACCTAAACAAAATAGCATTGTGGAATATAAGAACCGAACTTTAAGAAAATAATAAATGACATGTTGATAAATTCATAAGCACTTTAGAACTTGTGAGGGGAGACAATTCTGATTGTCAATTATATACTTAACAAAGTACCCCACAAGAAGCTATAGAAAACACCATAAGAAGTATGAAAATATAGAATACCTTCATACAATTACCTCAAAATATAAGGTTGTCTTGCAAATATGATAGTATCTGATCCAAAAAAGAATCAAGATAGAACCTAGAACTATGAATTGTGTATTATGAAATATGCTTACAATAGTAGTGCATATTAATTTATTATACACAAATCAATTATTGAGAATATTTATCATAATATTATTATGGAATCAATGAATGATACATTCTTTAAAGATATGTTTCCGTTTAGGGAAGCACAAAAAAGTTATTTACTTAAGAGAACAATTGAGGCTAGCTTGAGTAATAATCATCAATTATAAAATGATAAAGTTAAGCATAGAAGGAGTAAAAAGGAAATAACAACCAAAATATTTAGTTTGAATTTTCTAACATACTTGTTAGAAAATAAACTTAAAAAATACCTATTGAGGAAATTTCTTGTCTTAAAGCTTCCTATTAGAAAGTGACAGTCAATAGTGGAGTTGAATCAATTAAGAATAATCATACATGGGAACTAATGAATCTTTCTCTTAGAACTAAACCATTATATCACTAATGGATCTTCAAAAGGAGGATAAAATCTGATGGAATTATTGACAAATATAAAGCTAGACTTGTTGTTAAAGGTTTTAGACAACAAAAAGATGTGAACTATTTTGATATATATTCATAGGTGTCAATAATAGCTTCCATACGAATGTTAATAGCCATCGCAGTTATTAACAAACTTGAAATACATCAAATTGATGTAAAAACTGCTTTTTTAAATGATAATCTTAATGAAAACGTTTACACAGAACAACATGAAGGGTTTGTTATCAATAAACAAAAAAACAAAGTTTATAAGCTTGTCAGATAATTATATGGTTTGAAACAAACACCTAAATAATTGCACGACAAAATTGACAAGGTTATATTATCAAATGAGTTCAAGATCAAAAAAGTTGATAAATGTGTTTATGTGAAAAACATAAATAAATGGTATGCCATTGTATGTCTTTATATAGATGATATGTTTATTTTAGATAAAAATAATTATATGATCAAGTATACTAAGAAAATAATAACTTATAAGTTTGATATAAAAGACTTGGGTGTTGTAGGTATAATACTATGAATAAAAATATCTAAAACATCTGATGGATTGATATTGTCCCAATTTATCTAGTTGACTAAAGAACTCAAGATCTAGGTTCAAATGGAAAATTAAGTCATATAACATTTTTGGTAAAACCATGAAAATCAAAAGACATAATTTAAATAAAAAAAAATATTCAGGTGTAATTTTTGTTTTTAAAAGGGTAATCAAATCTAACAATGGATGGATTGTATCAATTTTTTGGCTCTTAAAATCAATGATAAAAGGAGGGTGAATAATAGTGTTTTAGAGTTGGTTTTTTCGTAGAACTTATTGCGTGCTTCTTCACCTATTTTCAGCTTTGCTATTTTGGATTTAAAGCTCTATTTCCTCACATTATTATTTTTTTTAATATAAAGCTTAGATTTAATCATTGTAGAGATATTATTAAGTACAATTTTCTTGGTTTGTTGAACCTCATTTAGGAACAAAATGGTGTTATTAGAATCTTGCGCTTTTCTTGCGCTATTCTTCATCTATTTTCATCTTTGTTCTTTTGGATTTAAAGCTATGTTTCCTCTCATTATTTTCTTTTTCTAATCTAGAGCTCATGTTTAGTCATTGTAGAGAGATTATTAAGTACAATTCCCTTAGTTTGTTGAACCTCATTTAGAAATGCACCTAAACAAAGTGGTGTTGTTAGAATCTTGCGCTATTCTTCATATATTTTCATCTTTGCTCTTCTAGATTTAAAGGTTTGTTTCCTTTTATTATTATTTTTTCTACTCAAGAGCTTAGGTTTAGTCATTGTAGAGAGATTATTAATTACAATTCTCTTGGTTTGTTGAACCTCAAAGTGCATCTAAATAAAGTGGTGTTCTTAGAATCTTGTGCTTTTCTTGCAGTATTTTTCACCTATTTTCATCTTTGCTTTTCTGGATTTAAAGCTCTATTTCCTCTCATTAATTTTTTTCACAATTTAGAGCTTAGGTTTAGTCATTGTAGAGAGATTATTAATTATAATTCTCTTGGTTTACTTAATCTTATTTAGAAGTGCACGTAAACAAAGTAGTATTTTGAAAAAATTTATTGGAGAAAATCATTTTGCACTAATGAAAAGTAATAAAGTTTTAAGGAAAAACAATTAATCATTAAAAACAATAAGAATTTTAGTTTTGTTATATTATAAGATTTTTGATAAATAAGTATTATAAATTAGTTTTATTTTAAATATAAATTCTATACTTATTTAGTATGATTTATTATGCTTTTATTATATTACATGGCCATTTTTATGATGGATTTTTTATTTTCGCCTATTTTTATAGTTTATTAAAGCAAGAGATGGTTATAATAGTATATTTATAACCTATTTTTTATAATATTTTTTTATTAAAAATATATAAAAATAATATTTTTAATATTAAAAACATAAAGAAACATTAAAAAAAAGTTATTTTTTGAAAAAAACTTTACACAAAACGGTGCGGATAACATTTTAAGTCGTACAATTTTCCAATCCGTTTCGTTATCACCTCTCTCGCCCTCCCCAAAATTCCATTTTCAAGAACCCTAATTTTTTTAGTAGCACCAAAATTATCAGCAATGACATCTTCGAAAAAGCACTACAAGGAGAAAATTGCACGTCGCAAGTAATTATACGTAGCAGTTTCTTTCTTTCTTTGTTTTGTTTTGAAAACTGATGTTTTAATGGAATCTTATTTAATAAAATGGAAATTGTTGCATGCAGAGAGGAGAAGCCAGAGGAATCAGACACACCGAAATATAGGGACCGAGCTAAGGAGAGAAGAGAAGATCAGAATCCCGATTATGAACCGACTGAATTAGGGTCATTTCACGCGGTTGCTCCACCGGGGACTGTTGATATCCGGTCAGTAGCTGATTCAAATCAGATTTCTATCGAAAAGAGCAAGTACCTTGGAGGTTGGTATCTTCGGTAAAGGGTGGTTTAATATTGATTTATTATTATTTTTTTCTTTTAATTGATGGGGGAATAAATGGTGATGTTTTAGGTGATGTGGAGCATACGCATTTGGTGAAAGGACTCGATTATGCTTTGCTTAATAAGGTGAGAAGTGAGATCGATAAGAAGCCGGATTCGGCAGAGGATGTTGATGGGAAGTCTAGGTATGTTTGATCTTTTTTTTTTTTTTCAGAGTTGTAAATTTGGTGGTGTTTATTCTGATTTTAATGATGAACATGAAAATTTTAATGAGAAAAATAAGAAGGGTTGATAAGTATATTGAAAGATGAGATTGCATGTAAATACACTTATTAAAGAAAAGTTGAGGGTGTGAAGGTATCTTTGAAGAAACAAAGTTGGACTGTGAGGAATCAATATTCTTTGTGCTCCCCATCCAATATGATGTGGGAATAACTTGCTGTGATGTAGCGTTATTTGAGCCCATGGTTGATCAAGCATGATACGTTCAAACTGATAGAACATCCACTGAGATAGAACGTCCACTGAGTGTTGGGGGTGGGGGGTTGATTCTGAGACCACAACTTTGGGACTAGTTGCATTGTCAAATTTGATCGTGTTCCCCAATGAATTCTCTTCCCTTGCCTTAATTATTATCAAACTATATGTACAAAATGTGAATATTCTACTTTTGGTGTTTCTGAATGTATTTCAAGAGTTACATTTTTTTTGCATGTTTTGGAGAAATATAATACTAACAATTTGGTTTCTGTTACTATTCCACTTTTTATTTCTGAGTGCTTTGGCTATTCAGCATGTAATAGTCTTGTTTTGAATTAATGCACTCTTGTATTGTTTGACAGAGCATCCAAGGAAGACCAAAAAATATTGTTTCGCACTGCAACTGCAAAGGTGTGTTGAATTCTTGAGAATATGCAGAACTACAGAATTGGATTCCAAAGTTAATTTTATCAATTAGAAGTTAGTTTTCTGCTTTGTCTAAATTGTTTATTTTCCTGTTTCAGTCAGTCTACCAATGGATAGTCAAACCTCAAACCATTATCAAGACAAATGAGATGTTTCTTCCTGGTCGAATGTCATTTATTTTTAACATGGTAAGGATTTTACTTTTTCTATGCTAATTTTTAACCTACCTCAGTATGACGAGAAAGAAAGGATTTTCAGAGAAACCCCCAGAACTTTCCCGTGTGAGCTTGGCTTATCTGCTTTCTGTCTTTGTTAACCAAGAGTCTATTTTGGGAAGCTTCAAACTTTCTCCTCATAATGTTGGTTTTATTAGTGTCGTTGATTTTACCTAGTCAGATGAATTTTTTTTTCCTCTAATTGTACTTGTGGCAATATAGAAGCTTAACTTTAATGGAAAAATTCCATGGAAATTCCTATTGAGTTTTTTCTTTTCTTTTCTTTTAATTGTTCTCCTGCTTCGACAGCTCTCAATATTGCAGATTGTAAAATGCCAGAGCTGAATTGACTTGTAGCAGTGAGCAAAGTGATTTCTTTGTTTACAGTCTTTAGGGCTTTGAGGTCACTTGGAGGTTAGAGAAAGCTATTAGTTTGGGGCATCCAATTCAGGCCTTTCTGTATGATGGTTCATCTTTGGATAAACGTGAAAGTGCAAGATTGTTAAGTAATATACTTTGATAGTATAAGATGACAAAGGGCCAAAAACTGGAGTTAAAATATACGAAGTAAACCTAGAAGTGCTGGGAAGTTTTAATATGATGCAATTATATTTTTGGATCAGGAGCAGAGGAGTGCTTTACTTGTCTTGCTCTTTTTATCCAGTTTTGAATGCATCCTTACAAGTATAATGTCTTGATTTTTCTCTTAATTGGGTGTTGTAGGAAGGTGGATACTCTCACGACATTCCAACCACATTGCACAGAAGCAAAGCTGATTGTCCAGTGCCAGAGGTTTATATTTTCTTGATCCATTGAAGCAATCTAGTTTACTTCTTACAAATATCTGAAAGCATATCTGACTTTGGGTTGTATTATGTTATGTAGGAAATGGTTACCGTCAGTGTCGATGGATCTGTGCTTGATCGAATTGCTAAAATTATGTCATATCTTCGCCTTGGATCTTCTGGGAAGGTTCTCAAGAAGAAAAAGAAGGATAAAGACGCAAAAGGTTATTCTGTGCACAGCACATTCTAGTTAGTAACAAGGCATCACTGTGGAATCTATCTTTTGTTTCCTTAATTGGATTAAATGCATCATAGCATGGGCCTTTTACTTTCTAACTGCAAGCTATGGGATATCTTTTTCAGCAGTTCAGTGCGTTTGAAATGGATATGCTTAATGTAACATCATTTTGATCATTGTCTGATACAGTATGGTTCTGTGAAGGTTGCTTGCAATTAATAGCTAAGTGACATAAGTTTGCTATCTGGCTGAAATGAATGAATGTTTTTTATTCAATTCATTAGAGGTTAATTCAAAAGTTTGAAATGTGCGTACGAGTAATATTTTGTTGCGTACTATTGGTTTTGAATGGTGAAATAGGCCCAACTTTGCCATTCGTATTGATTTCTCATTGGTTATTGACATTGTTCATTATATGCATCCTTCAGTTTGGTCATTTTTCCTGTTTATTACTTGAGTGACAATGTCTTTCCCCCTCCTTATTTTGGTTTTATCTTACAGGAAAGATTTCAGTTGTTGGCAATGAATATGATGAGCATGATAAGCCTTCAAAACCTAGCGGTGGCATGTTGAACAACAAAACTGAAAGGGAGATTTTGCCACCACCTCCACCACCTCCAAAAAACAATCTGGCTGATTCCTTTGAGAAGCAGCAACCTGCTGTTGCTAGGGAAGACGAGAATGACATATTTGTTGGGCATGGCATTGACTATGAAGTTCCTGGAAAAGACATGAGCCAAAGCCCTCTTTCAGAGGACATGGAAGAATCTCCTCGAAACAAGGAAAGATTATCCTATTTCAGTGAACCAGTTTATGGTCCAGTGCCTCCCTCTGAGCTATCTCATGAATGGCAAGACCCGGTAAGTTGATCATATTTGATATGACATTTGCAATACTTATTAAGTTGTAGGAAGAAATACTCGCAGTTCATTTTGCAATTGCTCTACCTCTTGGCACTTGTTATTAAAAGTCAGTTGTCTACCAGATCAACTTTAATCTTCTCTGTTGATTGTTTGTTTTAGAATGGATATGATGCTGTCCATGCTCAAGCATTATCTACTGACTACCAAGGAGAGTGGCAGAACTATCAATATGCTGAGCAATTCGCATATCCTGAACAGTACACCCAGCAAACAATGCAGGCTTATGACATGCAAGCTGCTTCTAGTATTCAACAAGATCCACACTTCATGACCCAGGAAGAGAAGGATCGGGGTTTAGGTTCTGTGTTTAAGCGGGATGATCAGAGGCTTCAACAGCTGAGGGAGAAAGATGCCAGAGAAAAAGATCCCAACTTCATTTCTGATAGTTATTCTGAATGTTATCCTGCATATCAACATTTTACTCGTGAGGTTGTTGATAGTGATGATGAAGATGACTTGTCAAAAATGGACATGGGTGGTCGGGTAAGTGGTTGGTCTTAAATGAGCAACTTACCTTTTCTTTTGACACAAAAAAATGGAGCATGTACAAAGCATTTGATTTGAAATTGTTATTTCCATGTACTCTACTTTTTTTTATGGCAACATGGATTTGATATTTCTCAATCGACAGAAGAACCTGTAGTAGGAAGTTCATGTACTTAATGAACCTTAAAATGTTGTCTTAATGATTTCCTAGTTGTGGGTTGGTGAGAAGGAAAATCATTGTAGATCCTTGGCCACGACGGTCGATCCTGGGCCCAGTCAACCACTTATGATGAGGGGGTTGTAATGCAAAATATTTAATTAATCTGCTGAAATTTATAATCTGTGCTGATTATACTTTTGTATTCTCTCTTAACAGGCAAAAGGTCGACTTCATCGATGGGACTTTGATACAGAAGACGAGTGGGCAAAATACAATGAGCAGAAGGAAGCAATGCCAAAGGCTGCATTCCAGTTTGGTGTCAAGATGCAAGATGGTCGGAAGACGAGAAAGCAAAACAAGGACCAGAAGCTTAATAATGAGTTGCACCAGATAAATAAGATACTGGCCAAAAAGAAAATAGATAAGGAGAATGGTGACGGCGGCCATTATGATGATGACACACCACCTGGGAAGAAGCAACGACTATGAATCGGTTGCCTAGCGGCCCTACATTCTTTGTGAAGAAAGTTTTACTTGTGTGGATGATGCACATAATTGTTCTTAAATGAAAAGGATCATCGCTTCTGTTCTAGGGCCCTACCGCCATCTTCTTGCTCATGTAAAATGAATCTAAGCGCAATAGGTTGAAAATGTTTTACAATGATATTTATCACGTTATAAGAAGACAAATTTTTGCTACCTCGATGGACAATGATAATATTTCGCCATGATAACGCATTGAATCTCCATTATATCAATAGATGAGAATCAACTGAAAGATTAATATAGCAGTTTTTGCTAGAAATTAGAAATTGTGAATTTCTCTGCTTTTCATCTGCCAGGAGGAGTATGATGAGTTTGTTAGGTTAATTTGGATTGATTTTGATTTTTTTTAGGTTATTTTTATAAAATTGAATATTATTTTAGTTTTATGGTTTAAGAATTGAGTTTTATAATTTTATTTTGATTTTGATTTTGATTAAGTTCTTTTGTTTGCATGATTTGACTCACAGGTCCTATATTTACTTAGTGTTTTATATTTTTTTTGGTTGATTGATTTTTTTTAATATTTAGAAGGGTGATAATTGAGCATTATAATTTTATTTTTTATGAGTTATTCTGGCCTCATTTTTGTGGGTGGGTGTTTTTTTTAGGGGCAAATTATCTTTCATGTGCAGGTCATTATAATCATTTTTTCTTTTTTAATTTGTCTCACTTATTGTTGTTTTTCTTGTAACCAGTTTAAGTTATGAATTCTTTTTAATATTAAAAACCCATGTCATAGCGTTAACCACCCTTCTATTATATGTTGGTAAGCATTATTTTTTTTAAAATTCATTTTTTTAATAATTTCAGGTATTGAATTACAAGATTCCCCTTTAAAATTCTTTCCTTGAATGAATAAGATTTCTCAGCAAGTAAAATCTTGAAGAATATTCCTCCATACTATTCCGAACAATATTTTATTAAATTTTAATTTTTTTATTTAAAATTACTTTTTTATCTTTTAAAATTATTTTGATATAATGATATAAAAAATAGTTTTTTTTTTTTAAAAATCTTATTTTAATATATTTTTACATAAAAAATATTTTAAAAAGTAAAACTTTAAGGAAAGAAGCTTCCACTGACTTTCCAATCTTTCCTTTTCCTCTTGATTGCGGTCGAGTCGTCGTCCGTCTTCCATCGAAATAAGAAGCCCTGCATTTCAAAGCAAACCCTAATTTCCATCAGACTTCTCGCAAGGTACGCTGCCGTTTCAATCCTCTCCAATTTGAACTTCGAAGAAAGGTAACCAATCATTCGTTTGGAAAAAACCCTAATCAGAAGCAAGCCTTGATTATTTGTTATGCTTGTCGATTCCACGAGACCAAATTATTGTCCATCGATTCTCTGTTTCGGTTTCTTTGAATTATTAAATATTGAATTGCAGTGAAATATCTTTAGTTATCTGGTATAGCAAATGGAGAGTCTTGAAGGAAAAGTACAATTTACATCCCTTTCGAAAGAGAAGAATACGTACCTCCATGTTAATGAGGACTGTAACGATCCCTTTTTATGGCCTGTGCCCAAGGGTGTGAACAACAACAACAATAATAATCAGATGGTTGCTAAATCCTCCTCGATTGGAGATTATGTCGCTTTCGAATTTCCCCAAGATTACATTGGTGATTCTAGTTATGATCGTTGTGCTTCCGCCAACTTCAATGCTCCTCCGGAGGTGGAGGTCAACTTGAAAAACGTGTTAGGTGGGATCGTTGCGATTTTAACTGGGCGCAATAAAGACTCTAGTAGCAGTAGTGTTTCTGTAAATAAACAGCAGCCCGGTTCAGATGTTTCGTTTCTGGGCTCGGAGAAGAATGGGGACACATATTTGCACTCTTCTGTTTATATTCCGAGTGCGCCGCCACTTCTGGAGCCGAATGGGTTCAATTATGCAGTGTATAAAGCGGTGTTGGAAGCTGAACCACCTGAGTGGTTGCCGGATAGCTCTACTACAGTTTGTATGCAGTGTACTTCTCCCTTTACAGTGGTTACTCGTGGAAGGCATCATTGTCGTTTTTGTGGTGGAGTTTTTTGCAGAACATGTACTAAAGGACGGTGTTTGTTACCGGCTAAGTTTAGGGAGAGGAACCCCCAGAGGGTTTGTGATGCCTGCTATGACAGGCTCGATCCTTTACAAGGAGTTCTTATTTGTACCATTAGCAATGCTATGCAAGTGGCGAAACATGATGTAATGGATTGGACATGCATGAGAGGATGGTTGAACCTGCCAGTTGGTTTGTCAATGGAACATGAGATATATAAAGCATCCAATACATTGAGAAGCTATTGGCAGGTGTGTTTTTTCGTTTGTTTCCCAAGTTCTTTATATTTGACAGATGTTCAGTTTCCTGATTCTTGGTCTCATGAGTTACATTTTACTCACTAATTGCATGTCAACCCTAGATATGGCGGTAGGGTTACAGTTATCTGGTGACAGTGTCTTATTATGCAATTCTCAACTAGCTGAGGAAGATTCAGTGTTGTATTTATGTTTTCATTATCTTATCATGTTAATGTCAAATAGCCAAAATAGTTGGTTATTCAATTATATTTGTTTGTTGTTCTTCTTCATTCAGGGACCAGTTCTGCCAATGCCTTGTGTCTTTAACCTGATCATAGTTTTGTGTATTGGCTTTCTGAAATGGGCAGGTATCTACGCTGAATCCTGAGAAGTCCATACCCCTAGCAGTTATGAAAGGAGCCAAAGGCTTGGCAATCTTAACGGTTGTCAAAGCTGGTGCAGTAGTTGCTTACAAATTTGGAACTGGTTTAGTCATTGCTCGGAGATCAGATGGATCATGGTCTGCCCCTTCAGCAATATGCTCAATTGGTTTAGGATGGGGCGCTCAGGTAAATTCTTACGGCATTATTTTTCTTCTTATTTGAACTTTGGATTCTTAATTTTTCTTGTTTGTGTGCTTTTCAACAAATTAGTGTTTACATGTGAAAATGCAAATTGAGCAGAAAAATTTCCAAGTTTTGCTTTGTGTATGGAGCATGAAAAGTGTCTTTTACCTTTTCTATGATAAAGTGATTGTTAGTATACTTTTCTGCTCGTGCTCTCTCGATGATGCTGTATCTGTCTTCTCTCCTTGTTTCCTAGATTGGAGGTGAGCTAATGGACTACATAATTGTGCTCCATGATTTCAAAGCTGTGAAAACGTTTTGTAGTCGCATGCATTTTTCTCTTGGAGCTGGTTGCAGTGCTGCAGCAGGCCCTGTTGGGAGGGTGCTGGAAGCAGATCTTCGTGCTGGGGATAGGGGATCTGGCATGTGCTATACTTATAGCTGTAGCAAAGGTATTTTATTTTGAGATAGGTTAAGCGTTAACTTCTATCTTATAACAAGAAGCCTTTTGGTTGGCACTAAAACGAAGATTTGAAGCTAGATATTATTTAGTTTTACAGCTCTCGTACTTTTGAGAGAAGATCTTTAGCTTTTGACATACTTTTTGGCCACAGCTTATTAATGCTTGAAATGTCGACAAATCTAATGAAATTTCCAGTTTGCATTTTCAAATCAATGAAAGTTGTTTTGGATGTGACGGTGATCCTAGGGTGGATCTCAGGTTGAAGTTCCAAGGGGACTGAATTCATTTTTTAGGATGAAGCTAAATATATTAAATACTCTTCGTGTGGGGAATTGGCCAAATTTACTTCTAATGCTCCTGGCCTCCCTGTATGTATAACTACTTATAAATATGCTTTATCCGTAGTAGCCCATTTGTTTTACGTAAAATCTTCGGCAATACATTACGGAAATTATGTGCTATGTTCAGATACCATTGAAATGTTTTTGGCAGTTGTCTAGCTTTTGGCGTGCTCTCCTATTCTGCACGTTGTCAATTATTTTGGCCTTCTCTCTTAAGCCTGTGCTGTGTTTGAAAATTTATGACATTTGATCCTCTAAAGTGTTTGACATGTATCAGGGGCATTTGTGGGAGTGTCGCTAGAAGGAAACATTGTAGCAACGAGGATGGATACCAATCTAAAGTTTTATGGTGATCCTTACCTCACAACTGCTGATATTCTTCTTGGGACTGTGGACAGACCTAAAGCTGCAGAACCCCTATACGCTGCTCTCAGAGAACTGTACTCAAGTCTACTGCATTAGTACTTGTGCCAGCCCGCCTTTCATGTAGCATCCAGGCTAAAAGCCTTGTCGCATCGTGATAGAATTCTCTGATGAGAGATGTGCGCTTGCCCCGAAGCTTAAATCACCATCTTCGAATCATAAAAGTGTTTAGTGTACAGGACCATTTCATGTGACCAACGACAACCCGTAATGTCATACTTCTGATATTTCATTCAAATGTCTCTGAAACAGCCTGATGGTTGCTTGTATAGACACTTGTATATATACAGTTCCATAGTGATTGTTTGTGTATAGACATTTTAAAATCCTTTAGGATGATTACTCTGAGGAATGGCAAAATGCTGAATCTGCATCCGTAGTGATGCTACATTAGATTTGAGCACTCGCCTGTGGTAAATTTGAGCTTCCCTTTTTCACGCGGCTAACTGGTAATGACATAAGAAGAAGCACGCAGAAAGCTAAATCAATTACTCTTCACAGAAAAATAATAATTCCGCGTTACAGAAATCAAGGTGAGAAGTAGCATTGGCCATATTATAAAAGTTAACAAGTGGTCTGTCTACTCGACAAAAATACATTCAGAGGAGGGTGGAGGGTTTAGTTTAAGAAGAGAGGAGGTCTGATGAGTTGGAAAGCTTTCCTCAAAAAGTTTCGAATTCGTGGAAGGGTGAACGGAAACCACCACAGCTTTGGAAAAGGTCGATTCTCCTACTTTCCATATTGTTTTTTCTTCATTGATCTATCTGAATTACAATTTTGTTTAAAATTATAATTCTAAGTGTCAAACTATACCATTTTCCAAATATATTTTTAAACTTATGTTATTTTTTCTAAAATTTTATACTAACTATATCTTTTTTAAGAAAAAGAATCAACATTCAGAGAGCAATGGAATTCTGACGAAGTCAGCTAGAGGGTTGAACACTCTTATTTTTGTTTCTATCCCACCATTTGAAGTTTGAACTTCCGGTTCCTCTGTTTATTTATTTAAAATATTGTCAATACCAAGGAATGACTTTCTCAAAGAACGAAAACAAAATTAATAGGAATTATATACACAGAAAGAAAGAGACTTTTAATATACTGTCGGTGAGAGAAATACTAAACGAAAAGTCGGAAATTACATTAATAATAATAACTAATAATAAAAAGCAACTTGGAATTCGAAAGCCACTACTATCAGACTATCAGTATCTACTCTCTACTGTACTGATAGTCTATAAAAATAAAAAATAATGGCTGGCTAGAAACAGGAAGCTCTCAAATTCAATTGTTGTCGATGACCATCGAATTGATGCAGCGCAGCTCCCGAAATCAATAAAATATCAAAGAAATTCAAAAGTAGAAAGATAGCACCCTAAAACCCCACAACACAACACACAACAATAAGAAGAACAAAAGAGAAGATCAAGAATGAAGCCAGAAGTTTTGGAAATACCAGAGTCAAAGCCAAAAGTGGAGATGCCCCATATTGTAATCGTGGATGATCATTATCACGACCAGTTTCTTCCCACACCCTTATCAAACAAAGGCAACACAGAGGACGATGCAATCTCTGTTGAACAGTACAGTGAAGATCGTGACCTTAATATTGCCATCATGTCTTCTCGCAATTCCAGCAAAGAAGCAAACTTTTCGGGGTCCAAACCCGAGGTGGCTCAGATTGTAAACCTTGATTATTATCATGATAGGTTTCTTGGCATGCCCTCATCAAACAAAGGCACCGGAGAGAATAATGCGATCTCTGTTGAAGAGTACGGTGAAGATAGAGACCTCAATATTGCTATCCTGGCTTCTCTCAAGTCCAACAAAGAAGCAAACTTTATTGATCCCTCTCAAGATTATTTCTACTACTATAATGTTGAGGATGATGATATAAAGGTACTCGATTTCTTGCCTGAAGTCATTCCTTCTAGGAAACAAAAAGAACCCACTTTTATAGAATCAGTGGCTGAAAAGGGTCAACCTTCAAATTCTCAAAATGACCCAGATTTTGTTTGTCAAATCTGTGTCGAACCCACGATTTTAAAGAATTCATTTTTAATCAAGGGTTGCACTCATGCTTACTGTACCGAATGCATGGTCAAGTATGTGTCCTCGAAATTACAGGAAAACATAACCAAAATCTGCTGTCCTGTTCCAGATTGTAAAGGCGCATTAGAGCCTGAGGATTGCCGTTCAGTTTTACCTGAAAATGTGTTTGGTAGGTGGGGTAATGCTCTGTGTGAGGCTGTGATTCTTGGCTCTCAAAAGTTTTATTGTCCTTTTAAAGATTGTTCTGCAATGTTGATTGATGATGGAGAGGAGGTTGTCAGGGAATCTGAATGCCCTAATTGTTGGAGAATGTTCTGTGCACAATGTAAGGTTCCTTGGCATTCACAGATTAGCTGCGAAGAGTATAAAATGCTGCACAAGGATGAAAGAGAGAGGGATGATATACTGTTGATGAATCTAGCAAAGAACAATAACTGGAGGAGGTGCCCAAAATGCAGGATATTTGTCGAGAAGATAGAAGGTTGTAGATATATGAAATGCAGGTATGTTTTGTTTGTTGTTTCTTTGCATAGTATTCAAAAGGGTTTATGATTTTTGGTGATTTCTGATTGATTATTTGGCTGACATAATTTTATTGTTAAATGCTTCTTTATATTGTACATGTAGTCGCGATTACTTAATTATGAGGGATGGAATTGATAAATGTTTTTGCTGATTGTTTTAGCAGCACGCTTTCATTAATGTTCTGTTAGTGAGACATTCTTACCAGGAGGTTTCGCCCAAAATTTACTTTGTAGATGTGGATAGGATCCTTTAAACGTATCTGAGTTAATTGTCAAATTACAGATGGAGTGATCTTAAAAAGGAAGAACATGAAAACGATTAGTGGTTTATTTATTAGAGAAAGCAGTTTCCCCATTCTGTTGTTGTTGAGTGAAGCAAATGTTTCATATTGCATTGCTATGCAGCTCTTGGCACCTCCAAAATTGCAACATTTTTGGGTAACAGCTTCCAGGATTATGTGTTCTACTCTTTTGTTTGACGTTCTAAATTCAACACTTAAAGCCCCGCGAGAGATTAAGCTTGTTTGGGAATGCGTTTGAAAGCATATTTTCTAAAAAAATAATTTTTTAAATATTTTTTTTATCGTTTTGATATGTTGATATCAAAATTGATTTTTAAGAAAATAAAAAAATATTATTTTGATGTATTTCCTAGCAAAAAAACATTTTAAAAAACAATCGCTACTATACTTCCAAACGAGCTTTAAGATATGACTTGTCCCAAATGTTTAGCCTCGTGCCAGACTTAACCTTTCCTCTTTCTATCTACTTGTGTTTGCCTAACAATTAAGTGTTTTCCTTTACCTAGAGGCTCCCCGCACTCTCTCTTGTTACGAAACAAGTGGAACACACAAGTAGAAAAGATTAAACTTATATAAACACAAATTATTATAGGAATCAATTCCAACCTTTATTAATCTCAACAACAAAGAAAATACACGAATCTGCGTGTGTTATGCACAAAACTTGCATGCTATACACCAAACTAGCATCTTGGAAACACTTAGTTGCTAGGCAAACACGAGTTGATCGACAAAGGGAAGGCTGAGTCTGGTAGGGGGCTAAATTGCTGCATAGGAGCTGGAAAATTCTGATGAGAAATTAACCCTGTGACACTGCCTGTAAATGTTGGAGATAATGAAGCAATGTTTCACATTGCATTTCCGTTGGTTTTAGGTCACTGACTTTTCTCAGTTTTGAATTAATGATAGGTGTGGAACTCAATTCTGTTACAGCTGCGGATCTACTGATTTAAATCCAGTAACACATTACTGTTATAAATGTAAGGGAATTTGGTAGGGAGACTAAGAGAAAGAAGATACAGAATGCAGTGTGAGGACAAATCGGGAAACAACAGAAGTTGTGGGACTGAATTTCAGGATTGTGAACTCTAGGAACTGGTTCATGTTGTAGTGAATCCAAATTCAACTATGAAGGCTGTATCATATCTTGTTATTTGTATTTCTAGAATGATCAAGCCAGTTGTATGATCATAACGTGCCTTGGAATGAATTATATTTGCAACTTTTATTGTATCTGTGTCCTTAACTCTGTGTGTTTGTCTTTTTCTTGAATTGCACCATTATTACCCAAATGTAGCTCAGGAGTGTTTTTTTAATGTAGGGCTCTGAACTTTATGAAGTAGGATTGGCCTTTTAATCCTCCTGGCAAGCTCTTAAAAGTCTAGAGATAGTTTTACTTTGCCATGCAACTAATAAAAATCCTGCAACCTATCACAGTGATGATGAATACTCTCTGGCTAGGATTAGGGACATTTGTATTCTTTTTGTTTGTTCAAAGTGATTGGAATGGTTCTTCACTTGGTTTAGTTCTCTGACATTTTTTTCCCCTCGTTTTTAAATTGAGAATAGGTGTGGAACTCCTTTCTGTTACCGCTGTGGATCTACTGAAATATGTACGGGAACACATTATTGTAATAGGTGTAAGGCATAATGTATATGCGTTTCTCAAAACATGTGTGTGTATATATGCAACGGAAATTATAATTTAAATATTATAATATAAAATATATTTACTTTGTTAATTTAATTTATTATAGAGATTATTTTTTTTTATTCATCTATATAGTGATGAATTATCTCTCTTGATTACATAAATATCTTCATATAATTTATATTATGTTTAATATCTGTCTATTTGTTACCCTTGATTCTATAGATTAATACAATTTAATTTATTATTAATTCAATAATTAATTGATTTATATTTCAAGATTAGATAAAATATCTAACAACTTGTTATGATCACTTAAATATGAGGAAAATCATAACTGGTTTGACTTAATCCTTTAATAATCAGTTTCTTAATATAATTATTGTCAATTTATCAAGAATGTTCTGGTTTAGATATTATTTTATATAATATGTTTGCTTTGTCATTTTATTTTAGTTCTCAATATTATATTAATTAAATCTTGGAATAAGAATAATAAACAATTTAAGTTATTATCAATTTAACAATTGATTGATATATATTTCAAAATCAAATATAATGTCTAACAACTTATCAAGATTTTTTAAATACTAGAAAAGTCATAAATGGTTTGATTTAACATTTCAATGATCAGTTTCTTAGTGTATTTTTTATCAAGAATGTTTCAATTTAGATATTATAGCATGAAACATGTCTGCCAATATTTCAATTTAGATATTATAGCATGAAACATGTCTGCCTTTTCAATTCATTGAAATGAAATGACGTCGTTTTGGTGTTTAGGGTTAGTTTAGGTTTAAAAACTTCTATTTCAATTTCAGCCCTCAATCTTTTTATTTATTCAATCAAGTCCTTAATTGAATTTTTTATTCTAAGAATTGATTCAATTTCACCCCTACCAAATTTTAAAATGACTTTATGAGTTTAGTGTTTTTTTTTTCAATTTGATCTTTGGTCTTGGATATTTTCGATTTCATCCATGTTTGACCTTTATCCTTCTAATGTTTTCAATTTCATCCTTGATGTCACTCACTTAAGTCCTCAAATTCACATTCTTTTTGAAAAACGGTATTTAGTCTTGAATTTCTTTAATTTGGATCTAATTGACCCTTAAACTTTGATTTTCTTGCAATTTTGACCATGATTTCACCTATTGAGTTTAGAAAATTAAATTTGATCCTTTAAAATTTCAATCTTTTTAATTAAACTCAAATTAAGCTTCCAAACTTAACTATTTTATCAATTAAGTCCCTAATAAAATTAATTTTACCCATTAAAAGCCTAATTAAGTCCTTACACTTAATTAAATTTTTTAATTTGGCCCAAATTAATTCAAAAATTTAATTAAACCTTTAATTGGGCATATGATTAACTTGGTTTCTCCATATATTTGAAACCCTTTTCAGCCTACTCTTGTCAAGTTGTCAATCTTTTTGTTATTATTATTTTGATTTTTAAAAAGAAATGGTAAATTTAAAGGGAACCAAAAAATTAGGAATGACAAAGGGCAAGATGAATCGGATATTTAAGAACAAATAACTTTTTTTTTTTTTTTGCTTGAGAACAATTCTCATATTATCGTACCTGTCCAAAAAATTTGATCAAGTTAATTTGTTAGCATCAAGTATGCTATGTAGGGATATGTTACTATTAATTTTGATCTATCAACCTATTCATGTAAAGATAGCGAGTATTAGTTTCATGCATACATATTTAAAGCCAAATTAAGATAAGGTCTTTAATCTTAACTTGCTCTTCTACTCTTTTCTTGCAAATTAATAACCCGTGTTATTAATTTGGGACATTTCACTTAGATCTCCTAGTGAGATAGAATCTCATTTAATTTATATGACGATAAGTAACTTAACAAATTAAAATAAATTAAATTAGATAGACAACATAGCTTATTAATCACATCTTCATGTGACTTCCAAATCACTTAGGTGACAACTCTTTGTCTAAACATATAAAATCAATAAGTAATTCATCCTTATATGATTATAAATAACTCATTCAAATCATATAAGTTAGTTAAGTAGGACATGATTTTATAGTATTAAACATATTCGATTAATAGTAACCTTGAGTAGCTTAACAAGTTATCCATGAATAGAACTCTATTTTTATGCATATAAAATCAGAAGGCAGCAAATCATGTTCTTAACATGTACTTGATATATTAATGAGGGATTTATAGTCAATTTTAATTAAGTCTCATTTCATAAAATTATTGATATACCATACATAATAATTATATATTAGAATAATATGCTAAGGTGTATGTTATCGAAGGGAATTAGTTGGTCAAGACAGGCAATTGTTGTAAATCTTCATATGTCATTTGTGGACACCATGATTGTATCCTTCATTACTATTTTTTTCGGTCTTGGATTACAAAATAATTTTCATTTCTAAATTTTTTTATTTCTAAATTACATAAAATTCACATAATTAATTAAGAAATCTCGAGCTAAATTCATTATAACCTTATAAGAAGAAGAAGAAGAAAAAGGGACACACAAATCCTATTTAATATTACAATCATTCAACTATAAAAATACAATCACATTGTCCTTAATATCCATAATCATTCATCATGCATAAGAACATATTAATATGCATAATAAAAATATTGCATCTTTCAACTCTAATTAATGGCTTTTACTTTAGAAAACCATTTTTATATACATTATTTAATTAAATATTTTAATTAAATCCTAATCATATTAGTATAATATAAAACTTCAAAATTTTGAATTAAACATTTTAATGCAATCATAATCTTATTGAAAAAATCAGTTCTACATTAATTCTACAATTAATTTAATTTAGGGTTTTATTTTTAATATGAAATCATTGTCTTATATATGGAGAGGAAAAGTCGTAATTTAAGCCCCAAATGTACTAGATGTAACTAGATATAAGTTACAATTCTACCTCTAACAAAGCTTTAGGGAAGAATTATAATTCTGCCTCTATCTTATTCTCCTTGCTACAACCGGCGTGGGCTGCCTATGCTGGCGACAACCTTCAGCAATGCTGCCACTACACTTGGTGGCAATGCAGGGTAGCAAGCAGCAACCCTCATGCTGCACCAGCTAGCAGGCACTGCGTGCAACAGCGCTAGGCACTCCTATGGAGCTGCCAGTAGAGACTGACTATGTGCGTAGCGCAGCCAGACATGCCAGCAATACTTGTTACTATTGCAGCCACCTAAAAGCAATCTTTAATTTCAGAAAGCAAAGAGTGTGTTTGGGAAAGTGGTGACTTTTGTGGTTGTGGTTGGTAAAAGTAGTTTTTAAAAAATTACTTTTTCTTGTGGTGTGTATATAAAAAGATGTGTTTGGTTAAAACTGTAGTTAAAAGTATTGTTGTCTAATAAGTAATTAATATGTGTTTGGTTAAGTTGTTTTTGAAAGTACTTTTGTTAATAAAATTACCAAGAAGGACATGTGTTAATTTTCAAGTTGTTAGTAGCATTTGTGAGCATTTTTTTTC
>Ga0325411_1001042_pt1 | contig 30258 bp, 18 predicted proteins | sample PopdelMetagenome_13_FD_206181 | JGI IMG/M metagenome (GOLD analysis project Ga0325411, IMG submission 206181) | Populus deltoides microbial communities from Bellville, Georgia, United States - Xylem-PdIQD-R4 | ecosystem: Host-associated > Plants > Phyllosphere > Stem > Wood/Secondary xylem...
GTTTTATTTAAATTTTGATCTAGACAAGCAATCAGGTCAGAAGTTTTTAAGGTTAAATTGTTGGCCTAAGCTTATTTACACGGTGAATGAGTTCTCCATGACTACTTGTCTATTTTTAACTTAGATTTTTTTCATGATAAATAGAGTTCGACTATTATCGACTTATGGTTTTTTTTTCTTACCAGGTTTTGATCAAATGAATCTTATGGATTTCCATCATTTGTTTAAAATAAAAAAAAGAGAGATCACAAGCCTGTTTGTTACACCTCAAATTTATACTCGTAAAGGAATGCAGACAACAAAACTAGTCTAGTGTAAAATCCTAGGAAATAAGTATCAAGCGATTTGAATTAAATCCTGCTCGTACTTGGAATGAAAAAAAAAAAAAATTAAAGAGGATAAAAGGAATTTCTTTTTATTGGAGAGTCCAGTGCTAAAATCTCCTCAATAATTGGTATCAAATATGGGAGAAATGGTTAACTAGGGGCACTAAGGAAATGATGATAACACACTCTTCAGATCGGGTTGGAAGAAACTTGTTCGGCCTTTAGCTCTCAAAATGAAAAAGCTCTAAGTCAAGACTTCATCAATGGGCCATTGCACTTCTAATTTTTAGTTTTGAAGGTGTTCGAGAGTATAGTAGTGATTTAAAATATTTTTTATTTAAAAATATATTAAAATAATTTTTTTTATTTTTTTAAATTTATTTTTGATATCAGCATATCAAATCGATCTAAAAACATTAAAAAAATTAATTTGAAGTAAAATAATTTTGACAAAAAAAAACAGGATTCAATCTCAAACTCCTAATTGTATTCAAATAGGGAGCAATCCCAATGTTGATAAAATATTTTTTATGCAGTGTCTTAGAAAAAAAATAATCAGTCAATATATTTACTTTTAAAAAACTCATTATTGAATATCTGTATTTTCATATTTTTTTTCAAAGTTATTAAACCCAATTTAGGTTATAAGTTGAGTAGATAAACCTAGGGTTAACCTAGAACCACGACATTCAAGATTTTTTTAAAAAAAATTAAAAAAAGTCATTTTGATTTTTTTTAAAAAATCAAATCGAGTATTAACCAAATTGACTAGGTAGCGAGTTGACTCTCTAGGTTGACTAGGTCAAATCAGGTCAACTCTAGGTTAATTTTTTTTTGAAACCCAGCCAAGGTTAAAGATCGAGTTTAACAACTATTATTTAATTTAGCTTAGTTCTTTTCTTATTTTTCTTATGATATTTATTTTTTTAAAAAAATATTTTTTAGTTCTAGTTAAATTCTCTAATTTCACTCAGTATAAATAATACTAAAAATAATGGATGATAATTTAATCCGAACTAGACGGATACTGCTCTAAATGAGTGAATTTTTTTTAATAGTTATCTTATTTCATAGATAATGAATAAGGTATGAATATTGTCAAATTCAATCTAAAACTTATCATAAATCTAATACGATATAATATATGCATGTAATATTTAATTTTTTTATATAAAAACACAGCACGTGCGCACTCATTCCTAACTAAAAACAATAAAAACATGGAACTAACTTATGATATACTCTGCATCTAAATTGCTCATGTATGTTTGCTTTGCTTATTGCGAGACTTGAATCTTCTTTCACTCTTTCAGCTTTGAAAAAACAGAAGAAAGAAAGATTTGATACTTGGGCACCAAGAATACAAGTCAAATTAACCCCACCAGGGAGCCTGCCTGGGCAAGAAAAACAAAAGGACAGAAAGGGACTCGGTTGGAACATTGGAAACTTGCACACCAAGAAAACAAATCCAATTCGGTCTCGCTTAGGCTTGTTTTTGTTTTTGTGTTTGTGTTTAAAAAATATTTTAGAAAATTTTTAATTTTTAATTTATTTTTTTTATAATTTTCAATTTTTTAATATATTAATATTGAAAATAAATTTTAAAAAGTAAAAAAATATTATTTTAAAAATAACTTCTAGAACAATTCTAAACTAAAAAAAAAAAAAGAAAGACCGCAGAGCAGATAAACCTCAAACCGACCTTAAAATAAAGATAAACACACAGTATAAAAACCCTAAATGTCAAAAATTCTCTCTTAGCGAATTAACGATATATTTTTATTTCTCTCTAACCAAGTAGCCTCTTCCTCGTCTTCCTCTCTACAACTAAAAAAAAAAAAAAAAACTAAAACAATATCAAGTTTATTGCAATCATGGCAACAAGTAAGTTCCTTTCTTAATTTTCTCGAAAGAGTTCATGCCTTTTAGCTTTTAATATTTGAACCCCGATCAATCCTTCTTTAATGTTTTAATGAATTGATTATTTATTCATGTGTTTCGTGATGTGTGTTAGGGCTCATGTTTGAGAATTCATGTGAAGTTGGTGTCTTTTCAAAGCTCACCAATGCTTATTGTTTGGTTGCCGTTGGAGGTTCTGAGAGCTTTTATAGGTAATTTCTTTTAAACGGTTTTCTTTTATATGTGCATTTAGTTGATTAAAGATGGTTAAAGGAAAGAATATAAGTAAAATGATTTTGTTTTTATGATTGGTAATGTGATTCTATTATATATTGTGTTGTGTGCAGCACATTTGAAGCTGAGTTAGCAGACGCTATTCCTGTTGTTAAAACTTCCATTGGAGGCACTAGAATCATCGGTAGACTTTGTGCAGGTAAAGGCCTTTTATTTTCTTTGTTATTTTGCAGCCTTGTGATGTGTTACAAAGAAATTCTGACTTGTGTTATTGGTTTTGGTTTTAATGGTAGGAAACAAAAATGGACTCCTTGTGCCGCATACTACTACTGATCAAGGTGAGTAATACAGTTGTGAAAATGGTGTTTGGGGCAGTTGTATAAGATGCCGAATTGATGGTTTAACAGATCATTGTTGTTTTAGAACTTCAACACTTGAGAAACAGTCTACCTGATCAAGTTGTGGTTCAGAGAGTTGATGAGAGATTATCTGCCTTGGGAAATTGTGTAGCTTGCAATGACCATGTTGCTCTAACACACACTGATCTTGACAAGGTATTAATTTTGAGCTCTTCCTTTGAATTCATTCTTTATTCCCTATTTATGTGTTTTTGATACTATATACTTGTTGACTATTGATTTGATATGACTACTCTATATATATTATTGCATGCTTTTAGAGGTTTGTTCATGCTCTCAGCTTCTTGTAATTCTTCTGTAATTACAAGTACTTTCTAGATGTTGATATGCTTTTTCTTGACTGTTATGATCAGGGAACAGAGGAAATGATCGCCGATGTTCTTGGAGTAGAAGTTTTTAGGCAGACAATTGCTGGTAATGTTCTTGTGGGCAGCTACTGTGCTTTCTCCAACAAAGGTGGCTTGGTAAGATGTTTAATATACTTGGCTGATGCTTATTCAGGCAACTAGATGTGAAATATCCAAGTATGCTTATCATGTTCTGAACCGATCAATTTGTGTTGCAGGTCCATCCCCACACATCCATTGAAGACTTGGATGAACTTTCAACCCTCCTTCAGGTGCCTTTAGTGGCTGGAACAATAAACCGTGGCAGTGAAGTGATAGCTGCTGGCCTGACAGTGAATGACTGGACTGCATTTTGTGGGTCAGACACTACTGCTACTGAACTTTCTGTCATTGAGAGTGTTTTCAAATTGAGGGAAGCTCAGCCAAATGCTATAGTGAATGAGATGAGAAACTCGTTGATTGACAGCTATGTATGAGCCATTAATGTGGGCCTACTGTCAAAAATATTAATGGTGCTATCTTGCCCTAAAAGGTTGAATCGCTTGATAGTCCTTATTGGAAGTATGTTGATGCTCGACATCACATGTTTTATTATGAAAGATATTGTTTGAAATACTATTTTTCACTAATGAAACAAGGAGAAGCTCTGTTATTTCATTAGAGTTCTTCATAACTATGGAGAACAAAACATGGACACTGAAAGTTGGCTTGCTGTTGCTGGTTTTCTATCATCAATATTGCTGGATTGCTAAGATACATGCCTCAACTCTGTTAATTTGTTTTCCAACTGAATGCCGACCATTTGAGATTTTTGCCTTGTATGCTTGCAGTATGCTATATGCTGTAGCAAGGTTGCGGTCAGATCTGAAGCAAGCGCATCACTAGCTTTTGGAATGGTAGTTTTAATAGTTGAGGACTGGCAATTTTAGCTGATCAATGATTTAATTTTGGAAGATGCCTGATTCTGAGCTGGTCTAGCTAGTTGATGCATGAGAATTTTGACTCTTCATGTTGCGTTAAATTAGCTACATACCATTTTTTTTTCAACAGAAGCAGAAAAATTTCGATTGATGGAATTTCCATTTACTCAAATATGTTGTTTCCTTTGCCTAAAAATGCATGCAGTTGGGCTGCCAAACCTTGTGGGCTACCAGCCCAATGTTTTTATTTTTATTTTTTACCTTGATATTCATCCTGTTTTCTCCTTTATTTTCTGACAAAGATGTGAAATTCATTGATGTGGGTACAAACCTAGTTTAAAAAGACAGATCGCCTAGATAGAATAAAGGACTCGGTCCAAAGTACACAACAGAAATCAAGAAGCTACTGTAACAATGTTTGATGCCTAAAAACAAAGAGACCTGGTGCTAGGTTGAATAAAGCCCTTCCAAGGGCTCCAAACATAGAAACACAAAGCTCTTCTATTTATTTCATTTTCTTGCATATACTGTCACTGGACAAAAAGAAACACAGTATCGGCATACAATTGCAGAAATACAGTCAACTTTCTACAAACAATGGCAGGACTGGCATACATTATAGATTGTAACTTCATGATGCTAGGTTGCCAGCAGAAGTTGAATTAAAGCTTGCAAAACCTTAGAACAAAAAATGCAGTTGCTCAAGCTATATTATTAAATAATTTTCTGCAGCCAAAAATTCGATGGCAGGGCTTCAAAATGCTGCCATCCAAAAGTTTTGAGTTCAACCACAAAGGTAAAACAGATTCGGTGCTTCTCTGTTTGTTTGAATGGGGAAACTATCTATAGACTGTAGTTAAATAGACATCTGGTAGTTGCATCATCTCACTTCATTAGCCTTATCTGCTCCATCTACTTTTACGTCAGTCCTAACTTCTCCGCTGGTAGGCCTGGAAGATTTCAGTTCAAAATTCAAATAATGGCCAGAAACAAAGAAAGTTCGAATAATATCATACTCTTCATGCTTGCTTCCAAACATGGTCTCAGCAACTTGGCTGATTAGGTAGCAACTGGATTTCAACTTGAATTTGGAATACAATTCTAACTCTGGTATCATCAACCCCGAGATGCATTTAGCCAAAAACTTTTATACTCTATTTATCTAATGCGTGACAGTGTGTGAGTGCTTATCTAAATGAAAAATCTGCAGATTAGCTGTCGCATCTTGGAGAGTTGATTTGGGGGGGGCCTAAATGACCAACAATCTATAATGAAGAGGCCAATCAGCTCATGTATAGGAGATAGATTCAAGAGAAAATAGACACCTCAAGTAAAAGACAGAGAGCACATGAGATCACATGTTATACGTCATTGTTAGGTCAATCTGTGCACACACCTTATCCTGGCAAAACACAAGTCCAAGCCTCAGCAGTGTTTGATACCATAAGCATTCCTCTAATAAGACATATCTAGGATACCCTAGACCAGAAACCTCCCCAGATATGTGCTATCACTGTGCATAGTGTACAGAAGCAACAAAATGCAAATTGTTGGACACTTGGATTTCGTAAACAGTCTCAAGGATCTAATTACTCAGAGCCTGGAGACTATGAATGAACACAACATATGATTTCATTCATTTAAGGGTCAAACTCTACATCCCTTCTCAACTTTGGCATTTTTCCTTCGAGAACATGACTTTTGTTTTTACAAACTCAATTTTATTCTATTACAGAATGTGGATCACTATGAGATTTTGGTGGCTCATTTACTGAGCTCAAATGGTATTTCATATATCAGATTAGGGTCATTAAACCAGATTAGAAGGTTGCTCTGTGAGGTTCATTTATTCTGAAGTTATCCTTCTAGAGAAGTTCCTTTCGCCTTTGAAAAATTGTAGCCTGGCTATTTTATTGTGAAGGTTATTTATAATTGATTGTCCATACAAACTTACAAACAGCAATAATTTCATAATAGAGGAAAAGGGTCAGGAAAAGTGCACTTACAGTCCACTTAAAACTTTGATGGTGTCATAAAATAGCCATTGCAGAGTCACAACAGGTCCAACAAGCATTATCCTTATAGGAAGGCTTCTTGTAAATAAGTTGGAAAACCCAATTTTCCTCACAGCCTGCTTATGTGAAAGAAAGTTGTCTAGATCATGTTCTTTAACAGTAAAGATAAGTATCCTAAAACACAATTTGAATAGCGGATAATACCAGAATGAGGCTATCAGCCTTTTTGCTATAAAGAGAAGCAACAATGTTATCAGCTGGATTAGAAATAAAGCTACCAACAGAGCCAGCAGTGTATCCAGCTAAACATGTCACCCCAAGCTGTTGAGCTTTCGAGCAATCCTCTTTCCTTCTTTTAATAACATTACAGTAAAGAAAGTCTACGGAATGCTCAAATGTTGAGAACATAACCATAGAGACTGTGGAAAAAGTTGTCACAAGTGTCAGTACTCATGCATTGAGAAACTATCAAGGTCACATATTTCAGACTATAGAGTCCTTCATATTTCAAATTCAAGTGATCTTGAAAGAGATAATATACATAAAAGGGAACACTTAAAGTTGGATGCAGTAAATGGTGTGATGAACATTTAGTTGAACTGTAATTTAGAGTAATTGAAGTTTAAGGCTTGTGCAATTACATGGAAGGTTTCGACCCCATAGCGGAACAAGCCCCCTGTAAAAACTGCAATAGAGAAAAAAATTTAACCTTGAAGCACACACATAATGACACCAAAAGGACCCAAAAGAATGAAGGCATAGGTTATGAATTCCTTACCCAAGAAACCCTTCTGTTCTATAAACCTTAGGAAACCCATCAGCCAATCCTTTAGCAAAATGGGGCTGTGCTTGAACTCTAACTTTAACAGCTTCGAAAGGGCAGAGAGCCAAATTGGCAAAAACTTCAGCAGAGGCACTGCTCATAAAGAAAATAAAACTCCTGTTGCAATCAACCAACACGTTGGAGTAAAGGGTCTTGAAATATTCATATAAACCAAATCGACAACCACCTTGAGCACCATAACCAAAGAACTTCCCTGCCCACCCTCTCCAAAAAGCAGAAGGCCCTTGCTCTCTCAATAAAGTAGTAAAACATGAGTATATGCTATAATACTTGACGGGGTTCACCTACAAATCAAAATTAACAAAAACATGAATATTATTTGTTCGATGCCCTCCAAAAGACAATTAAATTAAGTAACAAACAAAAGGCCTAAATACAACTTATTCACTTGATGGGGATCACCGAAGAACATCATTCTATGATAAAAACCCAACCTTCTATAAAAAAAAACACAAATAATAGATTCCACAACAGAATTAAGCAAGATATTCACCTGCATGTTTACTTTTAAGACATCAAGAGGCGTGATTGCAAGATGGGTGGTTCCAGCACTTAACATTCCACTAACAGTACAAAGAGCATAGTATCCTGTTGCTGCTCTGCATTCTTGTGCTTTCAGTCTCCTTTGATCTTTCTCCATAACCATGTCAGCAGCTCTCTTGTTCTTTACTTGTCTTCAATTGTTAAGACATTCAAAAACAAAAACCTATTATAATTTCTCTTTCACAGAATCATAATTGATGTCTGAAAGTTGTATCGGATTTTACAAGACAGATGTTGTTAATTTCATGGAGAATCTGACAGCAACTCTGCAAGAATTTACAAGGGTTTATGCCTTGCCTAATTTATGCTGTGTTAGTTGCTTTTTTTTTTTTCTTTTTTCTTTTTTTGTAATCTAAGGTAGTGGTTTCATACTCTCCGTACAAAAACAATAAATACATGTTTATTAAAGAATTTATTTTTATAATTTTGGAGTAAATTTTTTTATTTCTAAAATAGAGATATAAAAACATATTCAAATAATATTTTTTATTTTAAAATAGCAATATAAAAATTTTTTAATTTTAATATTATCCAACTAAAAACAGGAAGAACAAAAATAATTATTATTATAGTTTTAAAATACAACCTGGAGCAAAGGTTTAGAGAGTTAACTCAGATTAATTTAAATCAATTATTTTTTTAAAAGATCAAAATAACATTAATTTGACTAATTTTTTATTTAAAATTCAATAGGTGTTTGCTCTAGAGTTTACACCGGGTCACGACTTGACCTGAGTTTTTGATTGAGTTAAGTCAAATCAAGTCAATATTTTCTCATGAATTGGTCCAGTCCTTAGGCCAACTAGGTCCCAAGTTGACCTATTAGGCTGATCTATGTTTTATAACTAAAGTTATTATACTATTATTAATTGTAATATTGAATATAAATTAAAGTAAAAAAATAATATCTAAATATTTTTTTATCGGTGTAAATTTGATATTAATACATATTAAAGATTAGTGATAAAGGATTTGTTACAAGTCAAAACCTTGAAAGACCAATAACACCATATATATAAGAACACTATCAAAATGCTTAATTTTATTCCTTCATGTCTCCACTTGCTAAAAAACTATTACAATTATTTATATAGAAAAAAAAACTAAAAAACCCTAATTACATTGAATAGAAAAAAAAAACTAGAAAACCCTAATTACATTGAATAGAAAAATAAACTAGAAACAATTATATCCAATTATGAAAAAAAAACTAGAAAAGTATCATAATAAAAAATAAAAAAATAAAAATAGAAAGAGATAAAAATAACTATGAAAAATATCTATTTTTGTTAATATTCTCGTACACTAGTCTCTCTAGATTAAAAGGAACTCATCATCAAGTTTAGGCTTCAGTTAAAAATTATCTTATATTAAGAACATTCTTTTGAGCATGAGCTACCTCATCGAGGGTAACACTTTTATGCAGACTACCTCACCATAGACCCCTAACACAATATATTTATATCAGTCGTCCCATCATAAATACCTAACACAATATCTTTGTGTGGGCCGCCACATCATACGACTCACTACTAAGATTTCAGATGACAATAATTGATGTAGAAAAAACAATACATTATTTTCTAGATGTCTTTATCTATTAGGAAACCTCTTCATCCCCTTTTATGTAAGCACATTTTGTAACCATGGTTGTTTTGCAACACATAATAAAGCAAAATAAACACCAAGGATTGTTGGGTTCTTTTCCAGCCATGGTTGCTCAACATCACACACAAAAGTAAAATAACTATTATAACCCTATTTTATACTATATTTTTTCAAAACTTTTCCACAAAATCCAAAAATAGTAAAGAAAAAAAATCCAAAAAATATATTTTTGATTATTTGCATCATTTTCAACATTTTAAATGTTTTTTTCAAAATAATTCAAAAATTAAAATTTTGATTTTATTATTAAATATCTTTTCAGAAGAATTTAAAATTAAAAAATTCACCACATAAGCTCATTGAGTGTAAGTGGTGGCTTTCGAACTCATTTTGAACATGAACAAATAAGACGAGCCAAAGCTTAATTTATCATTTACCATCCTCCCGGATCCAACCCTTGTATTTCAAAAGTGAGGATTAGACCCTGTTACCAATGCATGTAGTGAAGCTAGATAGTGTCACGTGTCAAGAAAGAATACAAACCTGTTGTTGTGTAGCTAGAATGACTTTAGTGAACACTTTTATTTGATAAGAAAGTTGTTCAAGATCTGAAAGAGCTGGAGTAATTGTGGTGAGGAGGTCAATTATTCTTTTGTGCCTTGGATTTTCTAAGCGATCAGCAATGAATTTTTTTTTTTTTTTGATGATGGGATGTGAGATGAGAATAAACTAGCTTTTATTTGGGTTTCCATGGACAATGCTGTTAATGAAGTCAATTTTTTCTTTTTTTGAACTGGATATGGGTCTTTCTGCATTTGCTTGATGGGCTAACTAGGGCAACTAGACTTGGCCACTGATTGATGGGCTGACAGGGTGACTAGACTTGGCCACTAGTTAACGAGCTTAAATGTGACTGAACTTGGTTGTTCCACACTCTCCTAAAAACCAAGTTTCATACTAGAATATGAGACCCTCCGATAGTTAAGTTAGTAAATATAAAAGGGGAAATAATGTACAAGAAATAAAAGGATAATGAAGAGCATATGAACTATATGTATGATTGTTTTTCTTGATTGAACTTGCAAATGGGTTTGTTTGTTTATTTAATTATACATCTCGATCATGTGAGCTTACCTTATGAAGAGTGAAGTAATGATAGAGAATAATTATTCTCCCTTGCAAGTAACCTAAAAAGATGAGTTGTTATTGTTTCTTATTATGTCATTGGTGAGAAAGCTGACAATCAAAGGTGATTGACATGAAAGACTAGTGCCCCTTAAGGAGTTAGGTTGGTGGGACATAGTTATTAGGAAGATTGGTATACTCTCTCTGAAAAAATAGGTTAATAAAAGAAAGTAATGGCTAAGAAAAGCAGATGTCGTTTTAATAGTTCGTTCATAAACACAAAATAACATGGTGCTATTCTAATTTTTCTTGGAAGTCTTAATTTGCATTTAGGTGGAATTTTTAGGAAATTATGTAGGATTGGTCCCGTGATGGATTTTTCTTTGTTTGAGTTGCCAACCCAAATAAAAAGCATTTTCTTTATATGCATCACCAAACTTGTTACATTTTAATTTCTTGTCTAATTTAAAAAAGATTATTTAAATATAACCCCCACAACCCAAGAGACTACACACATTCCGATTACTTAAGATGTGCACAACCAAAGCTAACTTAAACATTTGTCCTCTTTTTTTATACTTTTTAAACGATCCAATGATATTTCTTGACTGAGTTATTTATCATATTATATATTTATTATTGCAAGATCATTTCTTGGCAATTAGATAATATTGAAAAAGGTAGCGTAACATATTTTTTTAGTGCCCTTGCATAATCTATTATTCTTTGTATATCAATAATAAATCTTTTTTTCAAGTTTTTAATAAACTATTTATAATCAAATCATAATATTCACATAAATTTCCTTCTTCTACTTTTTATTAAATTCAAATCGAAAATAAATATAATACAAAAAGCAAAATCACAATCATATCAAGATTGATTGAAAATATTATTTGTTAGTATTTCTTTCAAAATTCTTAAAGACTAGAAAGAAAAAAAAGGAGCTTATTGTATAAAAATTAACTTGAGAATACCTTTTAGGTAAAAAAAGAGAGAGAAAGACAAAAAAAAAAAAAAAAAAACTAAGAGTAAAAAGAACATCAATCAACCGAGCAAAGAGACCCAAATTCGATGACCACAAGCCTAAGCTTAGATCATGGGCATGCTGCTTTCCATCTTGGGCTTTCAACAATTAGGCTTTGTAGAAAAACAAACGTGCATGCCACTACACCTTCACCGAGGATGCCACAATAGACAACATCATTTGATTTTGGTATTGTGTCTTGTCATTCAAATAGTCATATACATGGGAACCTTGCCATTGTTTAGGAATGCAAAGCGACAATTAAGGGACAAAACATGCGGTAGAAACACTAACATTAACTTAAATTCACCTTTCAAAACAGAAGAATAAAACAAAGTAGGAGTACTGATCATGCTTTTCTTTTTCTTTTTTTTAATCATTACGTGTTATTTCATAGATACTTGCAAATATGAAGACTCAAGTCCATCATTCCGTTCAATTAAAGGTATGTCATCCAAGCTGACAGTAGTGAATTTATGAAATATTCCGCTCGACTGGCCTCAATTCTGAACTCTGATGCTCTGTGTTTATGTTGTTTTTTTTTTTTGTGTTTGTTATTGGTTGTTGATTACTGCGTGTTGGATTGCATATTTATGGTGAAGGGAAGTCTAGATGGAAGTGTATCAATCCATTTTGGCAGGTGGCAAAATTAATTTTATCGAAGGGGATGTTTGCTAGCAGTATGTGATTATACAAGTGATTTATCCAATTCATTGACATATCATCGGGACTTTCTTTCTTTGTTTTTCTTTGTTTTTTTTCCTTTTCTATTTCAGAGTAATAATTAAGGCTATTCATTTCGAATTAATTTGTAGAGTATTGACGGTGGACTTAACCAATAAATTTCAGACACTGATCGTTAAATGGTTGGTGTTGTTTAGACAATTCACTGGTGATGAATAGGATTGCTAGGAGGGAAGGTGAAAAATAGGTTAAGATTAATAGAGTGTGATTGTCTGTCTCCCACTTGGGAAATAAGAAGCTATGATTTGTATTCCTTGTGCCACACAGCATCTTAAATTAAGCAGACAATGTCTATCATTTGAATTACTTAAAAAAGGAAGAACCTGGATATGAAAAATTAGTTATTTTACTAACATTAACATGCTGACATGGCCTAATGTCATTGTCTGTTCGGTTTCTTTTTGTGTTTGGATTTTGAACTGGTAATATATGATCATAGACATTTTTTCAACCATGTCTTTTGGACATTCTTGGCAGGTGCCTTCTCTCTCTCCAAATTAAGTTATAGAGAAAGATTCAATGTTTTTGGAAAATTACTAGATGTGCAAACCAAACCCAAGATTTAATTGCTTCATAACTTATTTTCATGAGCATGCATTAGTATAGATTCAATGCCGTCAAATGGATCGTGAGTTCTGTTCTTGTCTTCGATTTGGCAGTGATTGTTTTTCACAACATATATATAGTTGGTATTGGTATTAATTTCTTGACATTTTTTTATGCAGGCTTGGTGAATCCTAACACTTTTGAGACAGCCCATATAAGTGTTTGATCTGAAAAGCTTGACAGCAATCCCTTCTCCTCTGATATAAACTCTATTCCAGGGAAAGGAGGGTTGTTCATTGGTTGTAAAGATGAGGGGAGCTGTTCTTGTAGCACTTGCTGCTACGGTGGGGAATCTGTTACAAGGATGGGATAATTCAACCATTGCAGGTATTTACATGCCAGTATACCATTATTTTCATATAATATAGAAATCAAATATCTTTTTTGTTCATTGCATTATTTATTGTCAAAGTTGCATTCTGGTCGTTTGCATTCCATGCTGTGATTCTTGATTCATGAGCAAGCTGGTATTTTTGGTTTTTCTTATCCTCAACTCTTTCTTTTTGGTTGCTGAGAATATGAAGATATTAAAGGACATAGAAGTTTTGAGTCCATAGTTTAATGGAAATCTCAACTTTAGGTGCATCAAAAGGCTTTTGATTTACAGTAATGAAAGTAAAGTCTATATAAGATTCGGAAGAAGGGAAAAAAACATGGCTTCGTATCAATTTGCGTTGTGGAACTAAATATTGTGGCCTTCTGTTTTCAGGATCCATTCCTTACATCAAGGAGGAGTTAAATTTGCAGTCTCAACCAGCAGTAGAAGGGCTGATTGTAGCCATGTCAATTATCGGTGGCACTACCATCACAACATTTTCTGGAACAGTATCAGATTTCTTCGGAAGACGTCCGATGCTGATAATGTCGTCAATTCTTTATCTTCTAAGCAGCATAATTATACTATGGGCTCCCAATGTTTATGTCCTACTTTTGGCGAGACTACTTGATGGTTTTGGAGTTGGTCTTGCTGTCACTCTTGTTCCTTTATATATATCTGAAACGGCTCCATCTGAGATGAGGGGGCAATTAAATACACTTCCACAGTTTATGGGTTCAGGAGGAATGTTTTTGTCATATTGCATGGTGTTTTTCATGTCAATGATGGATTCACCAAGCTGGCGGCTGATGCTTGGGACTCTGTCAATCCCCGCTGTCATTTATCTAGCATTGACGCTTTTTTTCTTGCCTGAATCTCCAAGGTGGCTTGTGAGTAAAGGAAAGATGATCGAAGCTAAACAGGTTTTGCAGAGACTTCGTGGTAGGGAAGACGTTTCAGGTTTGTTTGTAAGCTTGCATTCTCAGTGGAACTCTTCTATTTCTTCCATGTGGTTGAGATTTTTGGTGGCAAATCTAAAGCTCCTATGATCTGCAGGTGAGCTGGCTTTGCTACTTGAAGGTCTTGGTGTTGGGACCGAAACAACAATAGAAGAGTACATTATTGGCCCAGCCAATGAGATCACTGGTGAAACTGATGCGAAAGAACATGTTAAATTATATGGGCCCGAGGAAGGTGTCTCGTGGATTGCCAAACCCGTCACCACTGGATTCAGTAGTTTAGGGATGTTGTCCCGTAACGGCAGTTTGGTAAACCAAACCGTGCCTTTGATGGATCCACTTGTCACTCTATTTGGAAGTGTCCATGAGAACATGCCTACAACGGGAAGCACACGCAGCTTGCTTTTTCCAAACACTGCAAGCATGGTGAGTGTTGGAGAAAATCAAGGTAGAAATGAACAGTGGGACGAAGAGGGCGACAAGGATGGCGAGGACTCTTATCCAGAAGCTTCTAGATCTGATTCTGATGACAATTTGCGAAGCCCGTTACTATCACACCAACATTCTAGCATGGAAAAGGGCATCAGTCAATGGCGCAATAGCAGCCTCGTAAATTCTGGGGAAGAAGGTGCGATGGGTATTGGTGGGGGATGGCAGCTGGCATATAAATGGTCTGAGAAGATAGGTAAAGATGGTAGTAAGGAAGGAGGGCTTCAGAGGATATATTTGCACCAGGAAGGTACGATTGGTTCTCAGAAGCATTCAGTTACATCCTCTGCTGGAATTGACATTCCTGAAGATGAGTTTGTACAAGCTGCTGCTCTGGTTAGCCAACCTGCTGTTTGTTCTAAGGACATACTGGGTCAAGCATCAGAAGGTCTAGCAGCTATTCACCCTTCAGAAATTTCTGCTAAAGGTCCAAGCTGCGGTGACCTTTTTGAACCAGGAGTTAAGCGTGCATTGATTGTTGGAGTAGGGCTTCAAATACTCCAGCAGGTATATCAGGACATTTTGCAACACGAGTTGTTTATATGAGATTGTTCCTTGTAGCAAATTCTGCTCTTTCTGGATTTCAACAACCGAATCTTTGAATTTCATAACTCTCCTAGCTGACTGCTTTGTTTGAGAGAAAACATCGGTTTTATTTGGTTTTATCATTTGGCTGATGAACGCAATTCAACAATAATCCTTCACCTGCTCTGATGCATAACATTTTGTCGTTCATCAATGAACTAATTCTTGTTTTATCAATCATCAATTATAATATTAAACGTAGATTTTAAATGTTCCATCTTTTTTCCTATTTATGCCTCATGTGTAATCTTCTTGTTTCTACAGGTTGCTGGCATAAATGGTGTTCTCTACTACACACCCCAGATTCTTGAGCAAGCAGGGGTGGTAGTTCTTCTATCAAGTCTGGGCTTGAGTTCAGCTTCTGCATCTTACTTGATGAGTATTCTCACTACATTCTTGATGCTTCCTTGCATATTTCTTGCCATGAGACTAATGGATGTCTCTGGCAGAAGGTCAGTTTCTTCTAGTTAAGAATTTTCGGTTTTGTTCATTTAGAAACTATGAGTTCTTTATATTTCTAGTTGAGAGCCACTTCTGCCAACAGACTCTTTTGCTTCCTTCAGATCTATTTTGCTGTACACCATTCCTATCTTGGTAGCGTCGCTAGTTGCTTTTGTCCTTGGCAGTATTGTCAACATGGACTCGTCTTTGAAAGCAGTGATCTCTACTGGCAGTGTTATGATCTATTTGAGTTGTTTCGTCATGGGCTTCGGAGTAATTCCAAACATCCTCTGTGCTGAAATTTTCCCGACTCGTGTTCGTGGCATTTGCATCACAATATGTTCTCTGACATATTGGATTGGAAACATCACGATCACGTACTCGCTTCCTGTTATGCTAAACTTCTTTGGCCTTTCTGGTGTCTTCACAATCTATGCCATTGGATGCGCGGTGTCATGGATTTTTGTTTTCTTGAAGGTTCCTGAGACAAAGGGCATGCCCCTTGAAGTCATCACCGAGTTCTTTGCTGTGGGTTCCAAGAATGATTGACCTGAGCATCCTACTAGAGATCAAATTTCACTGTTGTTTTAGTTCTACTGGAATGATTCCCTGTTTTTTTTTGGACCTGTCAATGTCCTACCCCTCTTTCTTTTTTGTCATTTTTAATGTTGGGCACTTGCTGATGTTGGTTCAGCAGTGGCTAGTATGGCAGTCTAGCAGAGATAAATCGTTGGCACAGAAAGTGTTTTAGGAGAGGGGAGTAAATCAAATTTCTATCATAGGCACTGCAGCAAAAAGAAAAGTTTTGGTTTTCACATTTGCGTAAATCACTTGCTGATGTTGGTTTTCACACTTGCTGGTGTCTTCACAATTTATGCCATTAGTATCTTTCTATTCAATAATAACCTTAGCATTTTAGCTTCTTTATCATCGATGGTATTAGCTCTAATTATAATAATTTTTATTTTCTTGTGATAATTCATCATAATCTTAGATCTCGACACAAACTCTATAATATTTGATATAGTTCTTTATAATAATAATTAGGAAAAAAACTTTTTTTTTCATGATTGCTTTCATTTCATCCCAAGTCTTCATGGTCTCTTTCTATTACTTATTTTTTCCTATACAAGTCGATCACACCAAATAATAGTATAGTTAGTAAACTCAATAACAAGTTTTACTTTTTTTTATCCTAGAGTAATGATGATAGTAAAAAATCAACTTCACTTTCTTTTCTCATTCCAAATAAGCTTTTAGATAGTTTTCCGCCTTGAAAGTTGGAATATTCATCTTAATAATGTCCAAATATAAACCCAAATCTTTATCAAAACCATCCTAAAATCTATTCTTCATGTCTGCTCTTCTATGGTTGAATTGCTCAAGTGACTGAACTATCCCGGGATTTTAGTTTCTATATGGCCGAAACTTACCAACATAGTTATCATCAAAATTCTTGGCCTTCTCATCTGTATTTTTTGCTGTAGATTCTTCTAGAGATAAATTAACTCATCTCATAGACCTTCCTTCCAAACCTCTACGGTCTGACCCATCTTAAAGACTAGCCATTTAAGTTTTCAAACCAGCCATCCCACTTAGGTGAATTAACTCCAATTATTATTGCATGGTCAAATAACCTGATTCACGATTATTCCTATCTTTTGGTGATGGTGATCCACTCTTAGTTGTTATCGTCAAGAATTGAAAATTAAGTTAGTAGCAATACACACACTCCATCACGTGTTTACACTTAATAGATCTCACTTCTTTCATGTTTCACGTAAATTTTTTGATTTTCACTCTAATATGCTCACATTCGTCTTTTACCACTTAATTCTCAAGATTTCAGTTATTTAAAGAACTAGTTCACGAAAAAATAAAGATTAATATCTTAATGACATAATCAAATAATATAAACACTCAATAAACAATAAAGATTGAAAACTATTAATACAAATCTAGGAATATGAAATCGCAAATATCAAAATGAATTCGTGCAAAATATGAATGATACGAAGACATAAAAAAACTGTGAAAATTAAGAAACTAATGGTATAAGATTTAAACCACTAAAAATAACAAAAGCATTATACACACACACACACACACACACATGGTGGTGAAAACTAAAACAAATATTTAAAAACTACTTGTTTTTTTTAAAAAAAATTCAAGAAAGACCAACCAAATAAACTTAAAATATCTCAAATCAAGATTTATCTCCAAGAAACCCCAAGAATTAATATTGTTTTTAGATTTAAATCAAAAGTGGTTGAATTCTATGTTTCTTAAATCAAAATTTGCAACAAACCCTAAAAATTTATTTTTCTTGTGATTTTTCTTTATTCTTTCTTTTATAAAACTTTATTTAATCAAGATGACAAATAATTTCTTTTTTTTTTAACTTGATGTTGCAACTAGGTTTTAGAGAAGATAAAGAACTCGGTAACAATAAACTATGTGAAAAACTTGAAGATAAAAGGGATATAACATGATTTAAAGCCTCGCTCTAATACCATTTAATGCGAACCTAATGGATATAAAGATAAGAAAAAACCCATAGTCGAATCTATTTTTTTCTAAGAAAGCTACATTCAGGCTTGTGATTGAGTTTGATATAATAATTACCTGTATCGAAGCACAAAAACTATAGAAACTAAGCCCCCATACAATGCCTATAAAGAGATGTGAACAAGAAATATAAAAAACACCACGAAGCTTGGTTAGTTCTTTGATAAGTCATAGTAGCTCAATCAAGAACTAAATTAAGAGAATCATTTCATAATCACACAATAAATTATTTTGAAATCAAATTCTGTAAAAAAAAAAAACTAAATACAAGATAAATAACTCTATTTATAATAAGTAAAAACATCATAAATAATGTTGAAAAAATAATAAAAGAGTTCTAAATAAAATAGAAAAAGAATCCTAAATCAACTAAAAAAAACTAATACAACTCTCACATAGTAGCTTCTAGACCTTATCATAAGGCATTCTCAATATTTGATTGCTATAAAATTTTAACTCTATATAAAAACAAACCTTTAAAACTATCGGAAAATTTCTTAGCTCGATCTAATGGTTGGATCAAAAAATATGCTTTGCAGAGTAAAATTATGCATTAAAGAATATAAGTCCAAAACCGCCTTTAATGTTCTTAAATGATACATATACCTTGTTAATGAGGAAATCTACAAAACAAAAGAAAATACAAGTTGCTGACATGGAAACCCTTACTAAAATAATTCCAATTGTCTCCACCTATATTGTTCTTATAGAAAAAGAATTCTTGCTAAAAAGAAGTTCACAAATCATAAGGAAACAAAGAGCAAAAACTTATACAACAACTTTTGACCTAACTTCAAACATGTCGTTATCTCTCATCTGAATGAATTACTGGAACTATCATATATGCATAGAAAGCTTGAGATGTTTAGTTTCCAACTCAACTAGAATTATAGAAAAATTTCACTTGTAGCTTCATATATGGTCTAAACAGTACATAAATGTCTAGTCTAACAAATTTCCAACTTATTAGCCTAAATATCCAGAATCACCAATCAATCCCTCTTGAATCCTCGTAGTTTCAGACCTTATAATATGCATAATTGGTGCCTTTTAATGGATGCTTTGGGGATGGTCACTAATTTGTATAAATAAGATTAAAAATGATTATTACTATTTTCATTAGCATTGGTATTATTTAAAAAAAATGAGTTTATCACTAATATATATAGTTATATTCATGTTATTTTCTTGTAGGAATTTGAGCAAAACAAAAGATGTTTTAAATTTTATTAGCCTTGATAATTGAATTATTGAATGAGTGAATTTCTGAATAACCTAACCTTCTTGATGGGGAGGATTTAAGTTAGAAGACTATTAAGGCACCTTTGTCTATTTTGACTTTAGTGGATAAATTTATCCATTTTGATGGTGTGATGAACTGAGTGGAAATGACCATCTGTTGAAATGTGTAGTTGATGACTTTCCATACCACCACAAGATCAAGATTCTTATTTATATGTTAATGATGGAGATAATGCTTGATTTATACTTCTTTTGTGTTAAACTTTTTACTTTCTTAATATTTTGACATTTTATTAATGTTGAATTACTTTAAGTTAAAGTTCTCTATAATCTTGACTGTTTAAAAATGTTTTAAAATTAAAAATTATGTATGTTGAATTAGTATTTTGAATTGTGTGTGTGTGTCACACACACAAAACATAAGATTCATAACGGAACATCGAAATGCTCTAGAACTAAAATAAGAAAAAACGGAATATTAATCGGAATAGAATAAACAATCTTGGTTTAGATGTTGAATGTTAGATGATCTCTCCATGTTTGGAGAAGATGCAAGTTCAAGAAGCCTTGTTATTCTAGGAATGGAACCCTTTATTTTGTTGATTGAGACTCAACTTTTTGACCATGGAACAAGTTCACTTCTACGCCTTCAATTTCATTTGAATACCATACCTATGTTAGGCTGGAATTTGTGTTGAGACATTTAAAAGTCAGAAGCTTATTTGCACTCAATAAGGAAGGCACGCGAGTGAGAAGTTGCATGAAGAGATGGCATTTTCTTATCTGGATTTTAGGGAAAGTTAAGAGAAGTTTATGTAGTTACTAAGGTTTTATTTTGCATTGTGATTCAATTGTACTTAAAAAAAAAATTAGCTTTAAATTATTTTTTGTTTTTTTTATCATCTTTATGTGCTAGTATAAAAATTTTTTTAATTATTTTAATATATTTACAAACAAAAATTACTTTAAAAAACATTATTTATGGCAATTCTATACACGTTCTAAATTGAGCCGTAAAGCAGAAACTACACAGATGTGGAAGGCTGGTGGCATAAGCAAGTGAGTTCTCTGCATCCTGCCATGTTCGCTTCATTGTCTAGGCGGTTGTTGCTTGTCCCTTTAGTGCTTTGCAATTATGCTTGGGAGGAAAAAAAAGACATCGCTTCTCCCTTTCAACCCTGATGTATGAGATATTTACAATCTTTTTCCTACAAGGATAACCTCGGATTTGTAGTAGATGGTGTGCTTTCTGTAGGATAAAGAACAGTCACCTTCTCGAGCCTCTTTTGGAATATCACCACTTTCCAACCTTGGATTCATTAGATTGGATAAAACGCATAAGATAAGGGCTAAGGCATCTACTTTATGCTTTCTCTCTTCTCCCGATTTCTCTTGCGTGCCAATTCACTATTTTTGTGATGTGATGCCATACGCAGAGAAAACGAGTTGGGAGTTGAAGAAACTGGAATTCGAAATAGATGGCAAACAGGTAATGGATCGAGAGGGAAATAATTTATAAAGAAATTGCGAGTACTACAAGGTATAGAAATTAGAACGCAAAGAGAACATAATTCAAAAAGGAAGATGTAGATGCTGGATGATTGCTCGAGCTCGAATCTTGATTTATGCTATAATTTAAGCAAAAGTGGAAGGTGGGTATCAAATGTCAATGACCCCTTGGAAGTTTTCTTGATAGAAAATGAATCTTCAAAAGCTGAAGTGTGAAAAAATTGACTTTAAAGTGCCTCTCCTTCATTGCCAGTGGAAGTTTAGATAGATCCAGCCGCAAAGACAATCAAAAGGGTGATTAAAGAGTTAATGAGAGATTATAAAACTAACGAGTGTTTAGTCCAATAATAACACTTGAACAAAGCGGTGTCTCATCTGCCCAGGTACGGATGACAATGCTCAGAACCTAATCCTGAAATAATTTAATCTCATTGTGCGAAAACCAGCCATGCTTAAGATCTAACCTGGTAAGAGCTTAATCCTGTTGTGCAACAACTGGCCCGAAGGTTCAACTGGAAACTTCATAGCCCATTATATATCAATGCTCAAAATGGAGACATGGAGAGAGATAAATTAGCCTTCAAATTCAAAAAATGTACTCAATGATATAGCACATTAAAATTCGCTGATATATATACACACACACACTGACACAGCTTACGATCTGTAATTTGGTTATGCTAAGCAGCTTCACAGTACAACCCAAAGCTGTTCTCTCTGTTTGTCAAGGCAAGAAAGCGCCTGCATCATAGGCACGATTTATATTACAATTATTGGCATTGCCATCTTCTCTAGTGCTCAACTCAACCTCAGTGGCATTTCCACCACCACAAGAGGAGGAGGCGGAGGTGGAAGCAGGAAACTGACCACATTTCTGACACCTAGCCACCACCAAAATCTGACGGCAAGAGGGACAAGAGGAATGAGAGCCGAGCCATTTGTCAATGCATCCAACATGGAATCCATGTCCACACTGAGGCAAAACCCTCACTTCATCTCCTTCAACAAACTCACCTAAGCAAATTGCACACTCTGTTGTTCCAAAGCTGGTGGTGGCGCCCCCACCTCCAGCAGAGTAAGTGAACCTGGGGAGAAGCTGGAGGTTCTTCTTCTTCACACCCTTGTTAGCTTTGGCCTGAGGAGGTAGCCCACTGGAGGCGCCACCGGTGAGACGGCGGAGCCAGGCACAGCGAGCCGCCGCTATGAGGCCCACCACACATATCAATGCACATAAAAGAGCTGCTAATATAACGACAAAGTCGGACTCCAGGTTCACCGCCGCTGGTGGCTCAGCCGCCTTGGTGTTGAGTATTCTGGTAAAGCGAGGCATGAATGATTGCTGTGGAGCAGAGCAAGGATCGGGATGTTGAGTTGTTGGAATGTTGATGAAGTAAATGGAGATATCAAGAATTAAAATCTTGGAGGAGGTTCTTGTTTTTATAAACAAAGAGAGGGGTGGGTTGGGGTTTTCCAGAGATTCAAAGATTGGTAGGCAGTTTCAGTTCCCATGGGGATGTAATGAAAGGGGGATGGGAGCAATTACAGAGTCAGTGGAAGTAGGGGGCAGGTCCTCCGTGCTCTATTATTATTATTTTATTATTATTATTATTATAGATAAGATACCCTGCAATTTCTTGGTTGGGCCATTTTGTTTGATTTTCAATTATAGTCAATTGGTTGGGGTGATAATATCTTTTGGAGTTTTGGTACCCTTATAATAATAATAATAATAATAATAATAATAATTTAAGTTATTAAGATTTTCTTCTTTTTTTGTTTTAATTGTTGGAATATTATTTGGACCATTTCGAGTGTAAATCCTTTCTTATTCGGTCCAACTTTAATTCGAATTGAATTGATACATCTCAAATTTTTCATTTTATCTTTTGTTTAAATGTAGTATTTGTTTAGTATTGAAGTCTAAAGTATTTTTTAATTGAAAATATATTAAAATAATATTTTTTTATCTTTATCTTTAGCATATCAAAATTATCTAAAATATTTTTTTAATATTTTTTTAAATAATTTAAAAATTATTTTAAAAAAATAAATTGTAACACAAAAATAAAATCTCATTTAAGCTCTTAGTGAAATATTGGAGGATAATTCATATATTATGAAGTTTGAGGAGTAAAAAGTTTAATGATAATAATGATAATGATTTCATATAATTAATTCAAGTAAGTAAATTCAAACATAGCGTGTTAAAATAAATTCTCAGTTTTTTTTTTAATATTTGAAATAATAATAATAGTTGTTTTTTAAAGTGTTTTTTCATTTAAAAATATATTAAAATAATTTCTTAAAATCCATTTTTAACATCAAAATAATTTAAAATACATAAAAAATAAATTTAAAGTAAAAAAATAAATTTTTTTTAAAATTTCAGTTCGAACGCCACTCCAAACACCCCCTTCGGCTTCTAATATTTTAAGTTAAAAGGTATAATTTAATCGAAATTAGAACACATTAACAGGCTGTAGGTGAATCATATGATCCTTATTCAAAGAGGGGGGGGTGGGGAGTCCTAAAGATTACTAATGCAATTCTGCATTCACATTACTTTGGTGAAGGAATTCTCATTAATCCCAAAAAGCAAATGTATCTGTCAGCCAATTTACTCTTGAGAGGAAATCCATATATCCTTGTTTAATTAGTTTAAGTTGAAGGTATTTGGGAGCTTTTAAATAAATTGAATTTTTTTGTTTTAAATTTATTTTTAAATAAAAAGGTATGCTCAACAGCAACCTTGTCGGGGATGACTACCCCTAATCGACTGACTGTCTGACGGAGGCACACACGTACTTATTCCGGCTAAACAAATTGCGGCAAGCATTAACTGTATTTGTCTCATTAAGCTGGTGTCAAATTGGTGTTGGCAGCTGCACTAAGATGTATCATTTTTTTCATATTTCTTTTTGGAAGAGACGACACATTATGTGCCCCAGAGAGAAAGACTATCCGTTAATTCCATGGGGGTGGAGTGGAGGCTCAAAACAATCCAGAAAGCATGAGAGATGCTAAGTAGATATTCTTCATAAGAAAGAAGGCAATGAGGTCTTCTAATTATACCTAATTTTAGGACCAAAGAAGCACAGTTACTTGTCTGGCATTCAATTGACGAGGTTGAAAGAAAACGGATAATGTTCAGTGAATTGTTGCCGAAAGTTGATGGCTATTGGCAGGAATAGCCTTGCTAAACATGTGCAAAAGTCTAGCAAACAGCCACTCTCTCTCCCTCCTTATCTTGACTCCCACTTCACATCCAATTGAAATTTATCTTCTCCTGGGCAAGCATTCAAACATTAGCTGGTGGATATCATGGTAAAAACATGTGCCAAAATTTCATAATTATTGGCGGGGGTTTGTTTCGGATAGAGGTGTGGTTGAGTTTTTGTTGTTGGATCACACGGAAAAAACAATATAAAAAAAATATGTATTTTTTATATTCAGTTAGGAATGGTTTGTGCTTTAAGAAGATTATGCCAATAAAAAATAAATAACCATATTTTTGTCTCAAACATACACATCTAATGAATAGTCACTAGGTCATGCCAATATTGCCTTGATACATATCTTGTGGTGATATGAATATATTGAGTTGTATTTTTTACGGCCAAAGATGAATACAAAGATATAATTATATTTGTTTTTATGGTTGAAAAATATTTTTATAAAAGTTTTAAATTAATATTTTAAATAGTTTTGATATGTTGAAATAAAAATAAATTTAAAAAAAAAAAAAAGTAATTGCGCTCATAATTGAGGTGGATGTCGAGTCCAAAATTGACAAGGATGCATGAGAGTGAGACCTCAGTGTCAGACATGACCAATACCATCACGATAGGTAACTGATGCCACGTGCATATCGATTCAAACGATAGTAACTAGCTTTATTAATTGAAACAGCACCCCCAGTTCCGTCTGTGGAAGGTAAAAGCTGATTGGTTTGTCTCATGTCATCATGGAATTAAATCATATGGTACGGTACTTATCAAAACAGTTACTAACATTTTTTTTTTATTATTATTATTAATATAGATATTCTAGTAAGTCTATATATATTTCTACTAATTCTATAAATTTTAAAATTAATAATTGTATAAATTTATAATAATCTTGAGATACGAAAACTTGTAATTATTAAAAAACAAACTTAAAATCTAATCGGTAAGTTATTTATTAAAATTATATATAATATCTAGTGTAAAAAGAAAAAAAAATCCGATTAACCAAAGAATTTTCTCTGCGGTTAGAAAAGAAATATACAGAAAGTACCATAAAACCGTACCATCTGTGAACATGGGCTGTCATGTTCTAATTATTGTTGATGGGTTATAATAAAAGTAAAGAAAAAGAAGGAGGAAAAGAAAATGCGGCTCAATGGTTTTTATTTGATTTGAGCGTCCATTGGAGGGATCAAAGGGCACACAGACTACCTTTGAGTTCAGCTTTAGGATTACAGGGATAGTGATCAGGCTGTTTTAGAAGCATCATGCGCACCAGCAAGGCTATGATATTTTGTCTACCGTGGAATCATCACTTTTGTTTGTAATTTTTTAATATATATATATATATATATATATAGTCATGAATTGTGATTGATACGTAAAGGGCAAGCTTGGGTTTAGATATGAGTTTTTTTCATGGAGCTTGTTAATAATTACATTAAAGAAGGCTGTTCGTTAATAATTTTATGTTTTTTTTTCTATAATATAATTACCAAATGAACTTAATAAATTAATTATTTTTTTCAATTTCATATCTTTACACTTTATTTTTACTTTATTTTTATATTAGATTTTGGTTTCTATTCTTTTAATTATGATGCTTTTGATCTTGAATCTTTTATTAAATTAATTTGTTTTTGGATTTTATCCCCTATGTTTTTTTTTAATATTAAATACAGTTCTTATCCTCTTGATTGTTAGTTTTAGTTGTTCTTATCCTTTTATTAATTGAAATTGTTTTTTAATTTTATCTCTTATGATTTTGTTTTATTTTGTGTGTGTCACATTTGGTTCCTTTTCTTTTCAAATCTAGATATTTTAAATCACTTTTTTTATTTGTTTTTTCAAGTTTATACCTAATTATTTTGGTTGGTTTAGAATTTTACATTGTTATTTTTTTTTTTTGGTTTGCCTTTTATGTTCTGATCCTATCTCATAATCTGTGTCATAAATTATGAAGGTTGGACCGATTAACTTTAGTTATTTTTAAAATTTTCATCCATCATCATTAAGTTCAATGAAAATTGGTTTTCTTTTTTTTTTTTTTGAATTTTTTTGTGAATTTGATTTTTATCTTAAGTTTAATTTTTTATATATATATTTAAGGTTTGGCCCTCAACATTTTGATTTTTAATTTTAATTCTTAGTCTTTTTATCAAATTTTAATTTGTTTTCAATTTCATTCTTAGATCCATAATCTTTATTTTTTTTAATTTGGTTCTCATTCTCTTGATTTTTATTTTTTATTTTCAATTCATTTGTTAATTATTATTTTTTCAATTTTTCTCTTCAATTTAAAATTTTAATTTATCCTTTCACTTTGTTTTTTCGATTGAGGTTCATGTTTTCTTAATTGTTATTTTTTTATCTTTTTTTTTTATTTTATCATTTGACATTTTTTTTAAATTGAGATTTGGTCTCCTTGGTTTTTCTTATTGTGTCTAGACCCTACCCAAGAGTTAATTCGAGACAATTATTAGGTCACGGGTCAAGTGGGTTGGCTCGAATTAACTCAAGTCAACCATTTTTTTAAAAAAATCAAAATTATATCATTTTTTAAAATAGTAAACAAGTTTTGACTTGTTTTTTCTCGGGTTAACCGAAACATTGGTCAACCTAAGTTTTTGATAGTATTACCATGGATCAATTCTCTCCTATTTTTTTTTTGTTGAAACTCAAGTCAGTTTAAGCCAAGGATCACCTGGAACACGGGTCCACCCGTTACATAGTTTTAAAGCCCGGCCCGGCCCGGCGAGTTTATTATCTTGTTTTGTTTTGACTCGTTGGAGAAAGGCGGGAGGTTTTATGTCTGGTATTGAAAAAAAGGAGATAGATATTATGGTTCATTAATGGCATGTGATGCTTTGTTGATTTAATCAACTTGATTATCACAGGTGGAGTAACGATGGCCTTTTTTACAGCCATTGTTTTTTTTTGGGTTGACTTAGGTTAATCCGGGTCAACTCATCTGACCCGTGACCCGATCATTATACCGGATCGGGTTTAAAAACTATGACCCGTTGGGTCGAGCCAAGTTTTCAAATGGTTGCTTTCCAGATATAGTGCTTCTAGTTTAGTCACTATCTAATATTATGAGTTTGAAAAATTAACACTGATTAACGTCATTTTCTTTTCCAATCACATCATTCGAAGTTGTTTGTTTTAAAAAATAAACTTTATTATTTTCTTTAGTTTTTTTTTCAATCAGATTATTCCTATCTCATAATTTAGGTGAAAGGTTTTATCTGGGTGCCCCAGGTTTTTTAAGAAGTATTTTTTTATATCTTTTTTTTTGTCCTTCAAAACTCAATTATTTTTAAAATAAAAAAAAATTAATTATTTTTTTATTAGACTATCATGTCCGTATGATATTACTCACGAGTTTTAACAATCTCACTTGATTTTGATAGTGCTTTGTTTTTTAATACTTTTTTTTTCATCTATTGTTTTCTCAATTATATTATTCTATAGTTTGATTTCTGAGATTTGACTATTATTAATTTTTTAATTTTTTTTCGTTCTTTAAAATATAATGACGATACTTTAGCATTTTTTTTTAAGCTGCAAAGAAATTAGTCCAGCCCGTGATGAAGCGTGGCTCTTAACCTAGTAATAAACTAAATTGTGACCTAGCACACATGTAGTTTCTAAATCAAAAGAAAGAAAAAAAGATGGAAAATAGACATAATAAAGGGAGAGAATATGAGATTATTAAAAGTGAAAGGAGTAAAATTAAAAAATTAAAAGAAATGGAACCGTGGCCATAAACTTATACACTGTTAAAAAACAAAATTATTTGGACATAACAAAACCATGGGTCTGCAGTGTTAAAAAAAAAAAAAACAAAAACAAAAAAGAAAATGCTAGCATACATAACTATTTGGGCCCAGGGGTGGCAAAAGCCTCCTTCTGCCCCCCCGAGGCCTCCGTTCCTGATCATGCGGGTCTCCAGCTTGTGATCCCAAAGCTTTTATAGACTTGGGCGGTTTTTGCAAGTTATGGTAAAGATTCTATAACTCTAGGCTTAATGACTTTATACCCACAGGCTTGACTCATTTACTTTTTTATGAAATCAACTTATGGTTTTGACTTGACTCCCTAGTTGGTTTTTTTCTATAAAAAATAAAAATTTAAGTTTTTTTTAAAGTGTTTTTTATATAAAAAATCAAAATAAGAAAAACTTATGTGTATATCTAATAAAAGAAATTGAAAACCATATGTGTTAATAAATAAATAAATAATTATTAATGATAAATAAAAATAAAATTCATTAATAATAAATAGAAATTGTTCAAAAAATTGATTTTTTATTTAATTAAATGAAAATAAAAATAAACATACATGAAATTGATTAATTAAAATAAGAGGCAAAAAAATATTATGAAATTTTATACATTACAAATATTATCTGAAAATAGATATCTTGAATATGCATCTTTTTCCAACATGCTTTTTTTAGATATAAAAATATTAAGAAAAAACAATCTTATGAACACATCTAATTAAATAAATTGAGAATAATTTGTGTCAATAAAAAAAAATCATTAACGTATCTAAAAAAGTCGAGAGGCAAATATAAATTAACATATTTGATCCCAAAACATGAATCATTTATTTGATAGTGTGCAATGACTATGTTTATTAAAATTATTATTTTTTATTTAATGAAATGATAGAGAAAATAAACACACAAATAAAATTAACTGAATAAAATTATAGAGAAAAACAATGTCTCCTGATGTTTCACTTATTATAAATACTATAAAAAAATAAAATTTTCAATAATATAAACATAAAATTTTTTAAATGAAATAGAATAAACTCTTTAAAAATTAAATACATACAACATAATAAAAAAAACCACTATTTAAAAAAAAGGTTAAATACAAAAATTAAAAAATCCGAGAGAAGAGATATGTATTGAAATATAATTTTATTTTTTCTAAAATGAAAAATTACAGGGGGAGTTGGAAGAGGCCAAGTGTTGTTAGGCCTAGCAAGCAATGTTGGTGCCTTGTCCATTAAAAGAAGAGCCCACGTGCGGGTTTGTAAGAGAAAACTGCGTCTTCAAGAGAAATTTTTTCTTTTTATTTGAGCCTTATTTTTTAAAAGAAAAATCTTTGGCACCAACATCAACTATTTAGGTGATGAAAATTGGTGAAATTACTGATTTTCTTTCTATTGCTGGATTTTAACAACCTCTTTCATCTCTAAAATCAGGAACTAAAAAATAACAAAAATGATCGTTTACACCAACGTTGAATTGAAAAAATATTGAGGGACCGAATATATATAGATTATAAGTTGGAGGACTAATGTAAACATTTTGTGTGAACTATAAAATCATCACCCATTGATAATGTTTTTTTTTATTTATTTTGATGTTTTATCTTTTAATTTTATTATTTATGAAAAAATTTAATTCAATTGTTTTTGAATTTTGCCCAAAAAGGGTGTAATCACATAAAAGAATTAAAATTAAAAAAAAAAAAAATATATATATATATATACACACAAAATAAAACTGGAGAGAATGAACAGTGTTACGTGTACCCAATATTTAGCCCACACGTTTTAGATTATAGGCAACGTTATCTCTTTCTCTTAGGGCCCACATGGATATGAACGCCATATATACGAATTAAATTTGGAGAAGAATTCAATGGATACTAAATGTAAATGTGATAGTGACCATCATACGTGTAAAATTAATTTTTAAGAAAGAACCATATCTTCTTTTGATCGACAAGGAAGCAGCTGCGTATAAAATAGCATTTCTTTTCTGCTCCCAATTGTCGTAAGTTGATCTAGGAGTGTGTTTAGGAGCATGATATGAATTGTGTTTTTTTAAATTTTAAAAATTATTTTTATTTAAAATGATGTTTTTATATTTTTTTATATCGTTTTAATATGTTAATATAAAAAAATAATTTTTTAAAAATAAAAAAAATTATTTTTATATATTTTTAAATAAAAATTATTTTGAACCGCCACGACTTCATAATTCTAAACACACCCTTTATAGGCCATGCTGATGAAATCACGAAATCTTAGTAATCTCCCAAGAACAGGTGATGTACATTAAAATATATCCTTCAATTCATTCTCTGCTGCTTCTCGTTTGTTTTATAATTTATTTTATCTAAGTCAACTCTCTCTCTCTCTCTCTCTCTCTCTCTCTCTCTCTCTCTATATATATATATATATATATATATATATATATATATATATATATATATATATATATATAAATAGATAT
>Ga0325411_1001046_pt1 | contig 30219 bp, 25 predicted proteins | sample PopdelMetagenome_13_FD_206181 | JGI IMG/M metagenome (GOLD analysis project Ga0325411, IMG submission 206181) | Populus deltoides microbial communities from Bellville, Georgia, United States - Xylem-PdIQD-R4 | ecosystem: Host-associated > Plants > Phyllosphere > Stem > Wood/Secondary xylem...
AGGTTGGTTAATCTGGAGGAATGCAGATTGTATGGAATGAAGAGCCATGACTGCCACCTGTTTATGCAAACACTCATTCCATTACTTTATCATGATTTATTGTCAAAGGAGATATCAGATGCATTAACAGAGATAAGTCATTTCTTTAGAGATATATGCTTCATCAAGTTGCAAACAGAACACATTGAGAGGCTTGAAACGAATATCATCGAGACAATATGTAAACTTGAGATGATATTCCCTCCATCATTTTTTGACTTGATGGAGCATCTGCCCATACATTTACCATATGAGGCAAAGGTTGGAGGCCTGGTCCAGTATAAATCGATGTATCCATTCGAGAGGTTAGATATTACAGATGCAATGTATTGTTAATGTATTTTCATTGTTTTTCTTAATTTAAAATATTTGTTTAATTCCATACAGGTACTTGTTCAATCTTAAAAAAAAAAGGTTAAGAGCAACGTATATGTTGAGGCTTTGATATGTGAGACCTATATTGTTGAGGAGATCTCAACATTTTTCTCGTATTATTTCGAGTCTCATTTGAGAAAACAAGAATCAACCGTGTTTCACGGCATGATGGTGGTGGTGAAGTGCCTTCGAGTGGGAACTTATTAATATTGTACAATCCTGGATGACCCTCACCTAAAAATGTTGTATGGGGAAGAAATTTGTCTGAAATAGAATTCAAACAAGCACATAATTATGTGCTATTTAACTGCGATGAACTAGGACCTTTGATTTAGTAAGTATATATATACTACTTAAACTTTGTTGTAAATGGACTATTTATCTATTGTAATATCACAAACTCATATATTTTTGAAAACCTCGCAGGCAACATCAACAATATTTACTGTCTAATAACTCATAGCTGACGAAATCCTAAATCTTTTGATTACAAACAAAGAATTTACCACGTTGTTCAAAACACATGTAAGTACTACCACAAACTCATTATCTATCATTGTACTTAATTTCGTTATAGAATTCTCTTTTACTGTTCATTGTTGCACTTGATGTACAAGGTTTATCAAATGGAAAGGAATGCTAGTGCTTCATTGTCTTTACTAAGCTTGGGTCCTAAAAGAAAAGTGAAGTGCTTCAACGAGTATTTTTTCAATGGATATGTGTTTCATACTGAAGAATACGGTCATGAAAGAAAGACATATAACAATATGAGTTTGAAATTGACTATTATGGTACATTAAAAGAGGTCGTTGAATTGCAATTCCATATCAAGAATAATAGAGTGTTTTTATTTAAATATTATTGGTATGACACCACTGACAGAGGAATCAAAGGAGATCCCCACTACGGTCTGGTCAAAATTAACTCAAAAGCTAGACTCCACACTGTAAACGATGTCTTTGTTTTTGCCAAGCAATGCCAACAATTTTATTACACATACACCCCTTCCTTTAGAAATGATCGTTCAAGAGTTGATTGACTATCCTTTTAAAAAACAAAACCTAGGGGTCGTGTTGACGTTGCTCAGGATGAGAACGAAGATATAAGCGTGGGAGATGATGTCTTTGAAGTTAGTAAGTTGGTTGAACCATATCGAGTTACTCCATTAACTAACTTCGAAGAAAATTTCAATTTTCGCATCTTCGATAATAGTCTTTTTGATGTTGATGCTGAGGAGTTGAATGTTGTTCCAAGCTCGAGCGAACAAGCACAAGCCAATGAAGATGATGATAGTAATGTTATCAACGTTGAAGATTGCGATGAAGCTGATGACGATTCAATTGAAGGAGAAGAAGAAGATCATTCATTCTGACTAATTATTAGAACACGAAAGTGTAATACAATTAAAAAAATTGAATTTGATTATGCAAATATGCATCAAATTTGTGTAGATGTAGAGAACAAAATCAATTACACATCGTGAGCAGATTATCACAACTAGTTCTTCTAGCAGCGATGATGACATGTCATTAGGTGCTGACCAAGAGGAGGCACCTGCATTGACTCATGATGCTGCCTCTTCCAGCGCGGTTCCACAATGTAGAGGCGGTGTCCCTTCACGGCTGAGTCAATTCTTCTGCAAGTATGAGGCATATTGGAAGGACAACCTTTCAATGTAAGTTTCTTTTGATTTGAGTTGGTTTGTGTTTAACAATTTGTGAACTACTAATTGATATTTCATTAATTTTATCAATTTTTAGGTTCACAGACATTAAGGCCGCCCGAGTAATAATATCGGCGTTTGAATCGTCGATGGGGATTTCATTGTTTCAATAGAGTCAAGTTTCCAGACATCATGATTGAAAATCTTATATCGATGCATGGTTTACAAGATTTGAGGTTAACATTAACTTAAAATTTTAACTATTTTTTATGTTATATTGAAATTATTGATTTATTTTTAATAAATTATTTATACAAAGAACAAATTTGAGTGGGATAGCACAAATGACAATGTTGTGAGGAGGGTACGGAGAATCACACTATAACTAGGTAACATTGAAAATAATATGATATATTTTTTAAAAAATATTATATATTAAAATGTAATTTGTCATTAACTCATATAAAATACATTTGTATCATGTAGGTTGCATGAATTTTGGTATGAAGCACAAAAAAAAGCTAAAAAATACACTAGAGATAACACTCTACCAGGCTAGAATGACGTGGCATTTTGGAGGGATTTCAGGCCGCCATACATCCCGGAGGATATATGGGTATAATATATTCAGCACATGACGTCTGAGTGATTCACACGACACTCACAGTCTGGTGTTGAGAAATGGAACTAGGAAATTCATGGTTCGGTTTCCACGCATACCAGCGACTTCGTTTCGTTCATTGCACATGCGAAGCAGATGGTAAGATAAATTTTAATAACATCTATCTTTAATTAATTTGTTGTTATTTATAAATATATTTAACTTGCAACATTTTTTTTCTTACAGGCTACGTCTCTTGAACGTGAGCCAAGGCCAATGAGCTTTTTGTGGAGACGCACATGCGAAGTGAAGACCGCCAGAAGGGGGTGCAACAGTTCGTTGACAATTGCGCTCAACACTTCGTGGTATGTTCATTCAACCATTTTCTTTCGTAAGTTACTATTTTCTTGAATTGAATTTGATGATGACTTTTTTAATTTTCAGGAGACATAATAGCTGGTTAAGGGAGAGATACGGGGATGATCTTTCGACCCACCTAGATTTCGATCCAGATTTGTGGATGGAGGCAGCATCATCTGGTGGACCTGATAGAAATCAGGTGTATAGTCTCTCCAACATTACGATCGAGAACTTGTGGGCGACTTGTAGTATCTCAACTGTTGGGAGCTCCCAATCAGTATCGAGTGTCGCACATGAGAAAATCCACGTGGCGTTGGCTGGCAATTTTTTTCGTTGTGTTGTTGCGTTGATTGGTTTGTTGGAGTCGCCACCTAGTAATTTATTGAAGGCTACTAGGAAACCGGATGTACTGGTCTTGCCAGAGATTCGCGGGTAAGGGACTGGTTGTGATTAGGGAAGGTATTAGCACCCCTAACGCACCCTACCTGAGGTAAGCTGCTTCGTGATTTTGACGTGTTAAAGAAGTTCTAAAATTTTGTCTTTTCATCGGATATTAGAAATACAACTTATGTATAAGTTAATAATTCTTGACCGTGATCCAATCAAAATATTAAATTCTTCTTTAATCTTTGCAATTTTATCATAAATAAAAACATCCATAAAAAACATACAAACACACACATACACTTTCACTATATTTTTTTCTTTTCTTTTCTTTTCTTTCTCTCTTTTTTTCATGTTTACAAAATACAAATTACAAAAACTCAAAACTAAACAAATATTACATTAAACAATTCTAAAATTACAAAACAACCATTCAAAAAATCCATAACAGTGCTGGGACCAGTTCTGTGAAGCCAAAGGACAGCAGGAACAGTGGCGGCGCGTCTTCCCACGCGCCACCGTCACTGGCGGCGCATGGGTTCACGCGCCGCCGCAAGAAACTCCAGAAACAGGGGGGATCTGGATCGACTTCTTCCCCTCTGTCTTCCTATGCCGGCGGTGAGAGTCACCGTCACCTGTAAAAACCCAAAAAATACACAAGGCAGTTGGTTTCTTTCTAATTCACAGATCTGTTTGTTTCCGTTCCGGATCTGCTTTGTTCTTGGTTTCGCCTTCTTCTCTGCTTCGTTGTTCTCTGCTGGTTGTAGCTCTGGCTGTCGATTCTTGGTTGGAAATGTGGCCGCTGGAGGAAGAAGGACTGCTGTTGGCCGGTGAAGAAGCTGGAAGGCGGAGGCTTGCATCTGTGGAGGCCGTCGCTGCTGAGGAGATGATGGGGACGGCTCTGTGGTGGAGAAGCTCGGCTGCTGTTGTGGGGTTCTCCAGGTGTGGCTGGCGGTGTGGACGGTGCTGATGGCTCCGTGCAGCTGCTGGTGGCCGGTCAGTGCAAAGAAGAGTTGGTCGATGGGTCGGCTGAGAGAGAGGCGAACTCGTGAGGGAGATGGAGGCAGGTTCAGGAGTTGCGAAGAGCAGAGGGAGCAGCTGAGAGGGAGGATCTGTGGAAGGGGGAGCTGATTCGTGGCTGTTGTTGGTCTATGGCCGGTTGATGAGTGAAGATCGGGGAAAGAGAGAGGAGGTGAGGGGCTATCTTGTGTGGGCAGAAACTGCCACTGCTGAGGTAGGTTGAAGGAGAAAAGGCCTGGTCGGCTCTTTTGTTAGAGACAGGTTTCTGAAGGATGAGCAGCTGATAGGGGAGAAGGGGAAGATCTGAAAATGGCGTGGGGGGGTCCTTGGCTCTCTGGTTCTAGGAGGGCAAAAGCCAAGGAGCCCGGGGGGCGGCGGCACTGTTTCGAAAAATTCAAACCGGGAAGAGTGGTTGTTTGGTTAGCTTGGTTGAGGTTTAGGTTTCTTTTTTTGTGTTTTTTTTTAAAATTGCCCTCCCTCTTTGTGTGTGTTGAAGACCAGTATTTATAGGCAAAAATGTTGCTAGGTTTTCAAACTTGATCTCTCAACTTCTGTCTTTTTGTAAATTTTGATTTTTCTTATTTTTTTATATTTTTTGAAAACAAGCAATATCAACATCGACTCAATGAGGAAAATCAATGATTTTTAAAAATAACGCGTTAAAAGTCGAATGCGTTCCCATGATCTTTGAAAATTTAAATTCTTTTGAGACGATGCTAAAAATTCTAAAATGATGCAAATATATTAAAAAAGTATTTTTTTGGATTTTCAATGTTTTTCTCTATTTTTGGATTTTTCTGAAAAAATATCAAAACATGGGTCAAAAATTGGGTAGCAACATCGAGCACCCAGTCTCAGGAGTTCGTGGTCTTGCAACAACACACAACTCATATCACCGAAAATATGAGCGACTCTCGGTGAATTATGAACTTCGCCAAATGGTAATGGACATGAGATCGTTGATGGGTGGTACATGTGCACCCCTTTTTTGACCATATGGTCCTGAGAATGACCAACCTCCTCCTCATCCTCCAGCGTCAACATTGTTCTAGTTTAATTTTTATTTGCACAAATAAAATTGTAGTGAATATTTGGATTTTATATTATACAATTTTATTTGTACATATTTCAATTTTATATAATTTTATTTCTTTAATTATTTTCTTTTTTTTAATTATCCTATACAACTTTATATTAATTATTCTATACAATGTTATTTTAAAAAATATTTTTCAAATATTACAGGAGAAGTTACTGATGGCTCAATCCGTTGGTATTTTTAGAGAGATGAAAAAAATGTATTACATATGCAACAATCATTGACGGAATAATTCCGTCAGTGATTTGCCGATGGGGATACCGACAAACACAATCTGTTTGTATGTTCCAGAGAGTTGAAAAAAATTTAATGCATATGCCATAATCAGCAACGGACATATGCCGACAGAATAATTTTGTTGGCATATTTCCAACGGGTAATTTTTTTGGGACTGTATTTTCCATTTGTAAAACAATCGGTAGCTCGGCTAACCTGAAATTTGAATCTGGCAATTCACTTTAACCAGAACCTTAGTCTTTGTCTTTAGCTTTGTCAATCTAAAATCCCAATATGACGATTTTTTTTAGCTCGGTTCACTACCAGAAAATTGATAAATACAAACGAAAATACCGAGGGAATATTTTCGTCGGTAAATTTTCGAGGGATTTTACCAATGGAAATATTCCCTCGGTATATACCGAGGGAATTACCGTGGGAAAAAAATTTAAAACAAAGCAAAAAAAAATAATGACGTGTCATTTTTACTAACGAAATTACCGATGGAATAAATTCCGTCGGTAAATTTGTTGGTAAACTGTGAACACTTTTCATCATGTCAATTACAAAGGGAATCGCCAATGGAATTTTCCGTCGGTATTTTCCAGAGAGCTCCAGAACTGTTCACTTTCCAATTGCACTGTTAATTGTTGTTCTTTACGGACAAAATCACCAACGGATTGAAAAGTCGTTGGTGCTATTTGGTGGTTTTCTGAAAAAAAATCAATTAATTTAAAATTTTCATTTAAATATTACAGATGGAATCACCGACGAATTGAAAAATCATCGGTAATTTTTTGGCGGTTTCTAAAAATTTTTTACGAAATTGAAAATTTAAATTAAATATTACCGATGGAATTACCGACGAAATAATTAAAAATTATTAATATTCAATTATCCGTCGGTAACGCGCCCCAATAAAAAGCCTGAATCCCCTTATTTCACAAGAGACAGACCCATTTCTTATTCTTCTTCTTCACCATATGTAAAAAACATCATTAAGGTATGTCTTCTTCTTCTTCTTCTTCACTATATGTAAAAAACATCATTTCTTATCTATTTCTTTCTCTTCTTTTCTCTCCTCATCTCCTTCTCTTTACCTCCATGCTTGGGTATGTCTTCTTCTTTCTTCTTTTATCCTCTTAGTTTTGTTTTTAATTAATATGCTTAACGAAATTTTTTTTCTCTCCTTAGCTTTACTTGCAACTATATTAAGGTAATATTTTTCTTTTTTCTTCTTTTTTCATGATTTTTTTCACTATATTTGTTTTTTATTTTATTTTTAATAGATTTTGTTCTTAATAATTTTATAAATGTTGTTGTGAGATTTTTTTTCATATAAGATCAATTTTTAGTAGATTTATTTATAGGATTTTTAAATTTTTAGCAATTGCAACTTCATTTTTTTCATATGAATTTTTTTAGTTGAATTTATTTGTTGCAAATTTGTTTGAGTTGATTTTCTTATTCTTTTTTCCAAGCATTTTGAGTATATACTATACAGTGTTAATTTATGTTAATTTAATTATTTTATAATTTTATAAAATGAATTTTTTTAAAATGTTTTTAAATAATTACCGATGGAATTACTGATGGAAATTCCATCGGTAATTCCAACGGTAAATCCGTTGGTAATAAAAAAATATTATTACCGAGGGATATACCGACGAAATGAAGCGAATAAATTTATTTTTTTATTACCAACGGATTTATCGATGGATAAAAAATTACCGACGAAAGATTCACCAACGGAGCATTTCCGTCGGTGATTCCGTCGGTAAATTAATTACCGACGGAATATGTGTCTTACGCCGACGGAAAAATTCCGTCAGTAAAACTGTTAAATCTTGTAGTGGTTAATCTAAAATCTCAATCTACAAGCCCCTTTTAACCAAAACCTTGATCTTTGTCTTTAGCTCGGTCAACTTGAGATCTCAATCTGGTTATTCCCTTTAACTAGAACTAAAATGTCACCTTCAGCTTGGTTAACCTGAAATCTCAATCAAGAGACCCCCTTTAACCACAACCTTACTCTTTTTCTTTAGCTTGGCCAACTTGAATTCCCAATTTGGCGATTCCCTTTAACTAGAATCAAAATATCTTCTTCAACTCGGTTAACCTGAAATCTCAATCTAGAGACTCCTTTTAACCAGAACCTTGGTCTTTGTCTTAAGCTCGACCAATCTGAAATCTTAATCTGACAATTCCTTTTAATCATAACCAAAATATTGCCTTAAGCTCAATTAACCTAAAATCTCAATCTACAGACTCTATTTAACCAAATCCTTGGTCTTTGTCTTTAGCTCAACCAACCTAAAATCCCAATCTAATGATTCATTTTTAACCAGAACCAAAATATTGCCTTAAGCTCAGTTAACCTAGAATCTAAATCTAGAGACCCCCTTTAACTAGAACCTTGGTCTTTGTCTTTAGCTCGATCAACCCGAGACCTTTAGTTTGGTTAACCTGAAATCTCAATCTAATGACTCCTTTTAATCAAGTAATTCCCTTTAACCAGAATCAAAATATTGCCTTTAACTCGGTTAACCTAAAATCTCAATTTCGAGACCCCCTTCTAACCAGAACCTTGATCTTTGTCCTTAGCTCGGTCAACTTGAGATCCCAATCCGACAATCCCATTTAACGAGAACTAAACTATTGGTTTCAACTCGGTTAATCTAAAAGCTCAATCTTGAAGCATCACCCCCTTCTTATTCCTACTCTGATTTGCCAAAAAAAATGGAAGAGAATGAATGATATGGTGGAGAACTAGACCGGTCTTTACCATTGGCTAGAACTAGCCATAGGCTTCTTAGAAATCAATCTTCAACACCTAAAAATAGAACCACCACATAACAACCTTGAAATCATCAACAACAACACCTAGTTCTAGCTAAAACCCCGAGCAAGATAGCAACAACAACCCACAAAAAAGATAAAGCTGCTAAATTGTTTCAACATTTTATCTATATATATAGATTGAAACAATTAAAGCAACTTTCTAGATCTATCCCTCTAGATTTTTATTTATAGTATATAGATTGTGTAAACCCCAGTTGAAAATTAAGTAGAAAAGCAATCTAAGTGCTTATAGAATAGATTTATTAGAAGTACCAAATAATCATTAGAATAAACCAAGTACAAATAATAATAATAATAATAATAAATACAGAAAAGTGAATAAAATATTGCTGGGAGTGAGTTACCTGAAAATAATATTATCAACATGTAACTAATTGAAATTCGATTTCACCTGGGTAAAAAGTTTATATAGACAAATACCAGGATCCAAGAAATTTACTATTTGGGATATAGAGGAAATTTAGTAAAAAGTTAATACATAAATATAAATGGTCATGTGTGTGTGCTCGGGCAAGAAGAAAAAAAAAGGAACAAGAAAGAGGGGAAACTACTATTTAAATGTGAGAGAGATAAATGGTAAAGGAAACATAAAATCTTAAGAGGAGATCTTGAGGGAACATTAACCAAGCTTAGTGAGCGTTAATTGGAAGGAATAAAAATTATAGTGAAGGTGAATTAGAAAAGGAGAAGGGAAGTTCAACCAAGATTGTTATTACCCTATTTTTGACCCACTTATTTGATAAAAATTTTGAAAAATCAAAAAATAGTGAAAAACAACGAAAATCCAAAAAAATATGTTTTTTAATATATTTGTATCATTTTTAGCATTTTCAGCATCGTCTCAAAAGAATTTAATTTTTCAAAGGTCATTTGAACGCGTTCGACTTTTTACGCATCATTTTTAAAATCATTGATTTTTCTCATTGAGTCGACGTTGATATTGCTCGTTTTCAAAAAAATACAAAAAATTAAGAAAAATCAAATTTACAGAAAAAGAAAGAAGTTGAGGGACCAAATAATATTTTTCCTATAAATAGTAGCCCTCAACACACACAAAAAAGGGGGGGCAATTTTACACATTTATAGGGAACACAAGAAACTCTAAACCTAAACCTATCTCTAACCAAACGGTCGTGCTCCCCACTTGGCAAAACAAAAATAGCAGCTGTCGCCCCCCACTGGTTTTTGATTTTTCTTCTTCCTTGGCCGCTCCCCCGCGACCATCTTCATCTTCCCCGCTCACAGCCTCTCATCTCCAAACCACAGCCGCCCTATCTTCTTCTTCACCAGAGCCACCACCACTTGACCTTCCATCTCTGCAAACCAGCCTTCACAAACTCTCTCTTCCCAGACCAAAACCAAAGAAACAAAGCCAGCAAACCACCCCTCTACCTTCTCTACTCGAGAGCCAAGACAGAGATACCGCTCTCTCCAACCTCTGCCCCTTTTCATTTTTCCCCTAAGCACGATCTCCCGCCCCCCCTCCTTTTGAGTTTTTGATTTCTTCTCCAAAACCACAACAGCCGCACACTCTCCCCTCCATCTCCCTGATTGCAACCCCCCTTCATTACCGCCACACCGATACCCACCGATCTGTCTATTCCTCCGCCTCAACACCGCCAGCAACCTCTCCCATCTCCGCAGTAGCGAAGCCACTGAAGCCGACGATCAGACCACTTCATTCTCCTCCATCTCTGCCGGCCAGACACAACAGAAGCACAGTCGCCGACAACCTCTTGGTTATACAGCCGACCACCTAAAATAGAGAAGCCTCGGAAAAAAACAAAAGAACAAATCTGTAGAGAGGGAAGCAAATCCAAAACGAAGAAGAAAAGAAAGAAAAACCGATTGAAGACACAGAAAAAAATTAAAATCAACTGTATGTGGTGTTTTCGGTTGTTTTGCAGGTCACCGCCGACATAGGGAGATAGAGAAGAGGAAGACGTTACTGATCCACCAGTTTTTCCACCTTCATCGGCGGCGTGGAACAACACGCCGTCACTATTCCTCAATTCCAGAAGGTCTTCCGTGCAATTCCTGGAGTTTTAAGGGCTATTTTGTAAATTATAAATTTTTTAATGTAATTTTTGTTTAGTTTTGAATTTTTTATAATTTGTAGTTTGGAAGTAAAAAAAAAAGAAAAAGAAAAAAGAAAAATATAGTGAAAGTGTATGTGTTGTTTTTTTTTTTATGAATGTTTTCTTATAATAAAATTGCAAGGAATAAAGAAGAATTTAATATATTGATTTGTTCACGGTCAAGAATTATGAACTTACACGTAAGTCATATTTTTAATATCCGATGAAAAAAAACAAAATTTTTAAAACTTCTTTAACACATCAAAGTCACAAAGCAGCTTACCTCAGGTAGGGTGCGTTAGGGGTGCTAATACCTTTCCTAACCACAACTAGTCCCTTACCCGTGAATCTCTGACAAGACCAGTACACCCAAGTTTCCTAGTAGCCCTCAATTAAATACCAGGTGGCGACTCCCAATGAAACAACAAATCAATCAAACAAAAGAAAAAATCACCAAAACAGACGTCGCGCGGGTGACATGCGACAAAGATTACAAAAGAAAAGGAGTTAGAAGCTTGAATTGGGTAGTGTTTAAAGTTTAATTACTTGCTTGGTAAGGCATTCTAAAGACTTTTGATATGATTTTAATGGCTTACAATACTTAATTGATTGAATTTTTTAAATTTAGAAAGTTAGGGTTCTTGAATGCATTTGGGGGAAATAAAAATTTACTGTAAATTGTCATGGGGAATAATGTGAAAGTTAGAGTAAAGTGATTAAATTATTGTAGTTAAAGTAAATTTTTTTTGATAATTAAATAGAGCTAGTGGTCGGCCAATGATGAGAGTCTTTCAATCTTGTTTTATGCTACTCTGTTAATGCTTTATACTCCATGATGTAAATTGATGAATAATGTAGGTAGTAGAATTATTCTTTTGAATATCTCTTTACAACTTCTTAAATTTCATGGAGATGTCTGATGAGGAATATAGTTAATTGCTAGTCCTTATTAGATTTTGTATGTAATGGAGTTATAAGATGTTAATAATTCATGAGAGATGTTAAATTGGTGGCTAAAATCCATGAATGCAATGGGATTGATACAAAAGATGAAACAGTAACAGTTGAGGTCTAAGACAATAATAGATGAAACAATAACAGTTGAGGTCGAAGACAGTAATAGATCAAACAATAACGGTTGAGGTTTAAGACAATAACAAATGAGACAGTAACAGTTGAGGTCTAAGACAATAACAGATGGAATAATAATAGTTGATGAAATAGTAACAATTGAGGTCTAAGACAGTAACAAATAAAATAGTAATAGTTAGACTTTCACATGAATACTCTCTCTCTCTCTCTCTCTCTCTCTATATATATATATATATATATATATATATGAACTGAGTAGTGCGGACACTTGCACGTTGATATACTAATTCTAAAAACTATACATGATATGTGTATGTATGTTATGATGAGGAAATGGACATGCATAGAAAGTAACATATGTGTAATGAATGAATATGGATTCTCTATAACATTCGGTTTGAAGGAATCATGACCAAAGATTTCCTTGTGATTCAGGAAGAACGACCATGATTTGATCTTCTGCTGGGGGAGGCCACAATGCAAGCAAAACAGGTGCATGATTTTCCCTCCTCTTTGCACCTATGCAATTTAATGTTCTTCTGGTGAATGCAAATACAATAAATGCCATGTTTAATGGAAATAAAGTCTAGCATATTAACAAGATTAGCTTCGGCTAATGACATCCGTGATAGGATTGCTGGGAAATAAATTACAAGATTAGCTTTGGCTAATAATGTCCGCGCTGGGACGCCTAGGAATGATCAATAAGACTCGATTTGTAAAGGGTATCCATGTTTGAATGACTTGGGGGAAATTGATAAATATAATTGCCTAAAAATATCCAGGTTGGACTATGCAAAGTCACTCGATTCATGCAAGTAAATAAGAGTATTCAAATTAAGGATATGCAAATGACTTTTAATTGTTAAATGGTTTACAAGCAAATTATAAGTTGATTGTTAGAATTCCTATGGATTCGATAGAAAAATCATACTTCATTTGTATACATTACATGATCATATGTATATTTTTTTTTTCAATATAATGGTATGCTTACTAGGTTGTTTGTGTAACAGGTTCATCAAATATCTAGGGAGATCATTAGTTTAGGATTTCACTTTGTTAAGCTCATGTAAAAATTTAACTTAAGCATAATGGAATTATTGCGATTATGCAGTATGCTTTTGTGTAAACCTTGATGTATTTATAAAAGTCGTAGCTCAGTATGTAGTACATTAGTTATCCCGTAACTAACCCTTTGAAATTTTTAAGAATACTTATCATGGTTTAAATTATCTCTTTACATGTTAGCATCCCTTTTTCTTTTAAATTTTATAATATGATTGGTGGGCTATGTTCATATTGAACTTATTTCTAGGATATATATTTATATATATTGTGTGGATTGTATGAGATGTTGAATATTGATGAGTTGATTGAGTAAATTGATAGTAGTCAATAACCTGAGATGTCCTAAATACAAACAAAATTCTGCTGAAATTTTAGTAGAATTCTTTATAAAAACAAATTACCCTCAAATTAAGAGTATATATTGGGATCTTTTAACGTTGATCAAATCGTAAAGTCGGGTCTGTTACAGACTACTTCTCCCATATCCTTCCCAGGCTTAGACTTGTGTGCACCTAGTGCACCAGATTCTTTTTTGTTTAAGTTTTGTTGGTTGAAAAAAAACTTCCTAAAATTGTTGTTATTGTTATTGCTATTGTTAATTTTCATACACAATTATATTTATGATTATTATATGGTCAATTTGTCTATGTCAAAGAATAGAATCTGAGGCAACTTTTTTACCAAAATTCGATTCTCTATTATTCCTTCAATATTGGGGTTTAATGCAAGCAACTTGTTTACTTGGATTTGAGATGTAAATAGATTTTTTGTTAGGATGAGGTGGTCAGGTCGCGTCACATTGATTATGTCACGAAGTTAACTAGAGTAAGAAAGACATCTAGTTTCGAAGAGAATCAAGTTGGAAGGAATCAATTTAAGTCTCATCGATTCTAGGAAACAAGTTGGAAGGAATCAATTTTACAATAATTGAACTTGGCACTGGAGAGAACCTTCGTGCCACTAAGTACTGAATCGTTATTCAAATGTACTGGGGTGAGTTAATATTCTGTAAAATAAGCTTGGAATACCTTGCGGTGGCTTGGCTCAGAGATTGCCTTCTATTTTTTTTCACCTGTGATTGGACTGGGATTCGGAAATTCTGTTAAGGATTTTCATTTGGTTTAAGTTTCCCTTTTGTTTACATATGAGGTTCCGAGACAACAGTTGCTTGCTGTTCCTGAACAAACATTGCTTGAGGTTATCCAATGCCGAGAAAACAATTGCTTGCTGTTCTTAATATTACTGTTAAGAAGGGCTCTGGGATTAAGAAGGGCCAGAAGCAAAAAAAAAGTCGAGTGCAGTTGAAATCCTCATCCCAATTGTGCTTATTTCCATTAATTAGAAAGTGGGGATGAAACTGTTGGGCAGAGGGATGAAGTGCCCAAAAACTGCAATATCTTCACATAATTAAACTGAGATTATTCTGATTAGAGAACAGAAGGAATCCGAGATAAAATACCCTGAATCTTCTTTCATAATTGGCTTTCGAGAAGGTTTAGTGTTTTTGCTACCTCTTCTTTTGGACCTGACTTGATTCCTGACCGGTAGAAACAGCATTAGTCCAAAAGAAGGGAAGCTTTTGTTTTCTTTAATCACATGATCAGATATTCTCATTTATGCCCAGCACAAATTCATAAAATTGGCTCTAATGATTGGCTGACAACAGTTGTTCATAAGCAATGTTTGCGTTCCTTATTTTTCAATTTACTAAGTATTTTGAACATTCAATTATAATCCAAAGTCAATAATAATAAACTCTTGGTGATGGTTTTGTCCTCGATCACTACCAAAAAACCAGAGAAAACCAACGGAATTACCAACGGAATTACCGACGGACTAAATTCCGTCTCAAAATCTGACGGTATATACCAACGGACTAACTCCATCGAAGATACGGTCGGTATATACCGACTGTAATATTCCGTCGTTAAATACCGACCGTATCTCCGACGGACTATACATTTTGTTTGGAAAGATGCAACGGCGTGGTGACGTGGAGTTTGTTCAGACGATTTTACCGATGGAATGACTGAGGGATTCAAGCTGAGATAGCCATACAGTGACATGGCACTGTCACTGACGGAATCACCGATGGAATCACCGACAGATACATTCCGTCGGTGAGTCCATCGGTAAAAACCATTATATACACTCCCTCTGCTGACACTCTCCTCTGTTTCTCCTTCTTCTTCTTTCCCATCCCACCTCTCCCCTCCCAAACTGCAGCCAACCACCTATCCGAACTCTCCACTATTTTCAACACAAGCACTCAAGTTTCTTATACCTTTTACGTGGTCACAAAATATCCATTTCTTGTGGATTTTATCTTTTTTTGTAAGTAAATCTATTCTTTTTAGTTTTAACATTTAAATATGAATTTTATTGTTTTTTTAGTATATGTATTTTGTTAACGTATGTACTTGTTTGATTGTTATTTGTCAAAGAAACTTGTAGTATGAATGTATAATTTCGTAGTTGTTATAGTTTGTTTTAGATTTTGTCAAATTATATTTGTTTGTAAATTGTTGAAATTTTGTTTGAATTACACCGAATTAAATGTGTTGTGATGAAATAAATAATTAATAGCGAGTTTAACGGGTCTTTTTTAATTATTATCAATTCTATTTCAAAGTTGTGATTTCTATAAATTTATATATGTATAAATTTGTATGTATGAACGTTGATAGTTGATAATTGATAATGAATATTTAACATAACTGTTGTTTTAGTTTGTTTGATAATGTCGAGGAAAACCAATATTTTTGTTATGTTTTATAGAGGTTCAATAGAAGTCATGGATGATCATTCATGGATGTATCGGAACTCACCCCAAGGATTGCGGAGGATGGATTATTGTAACAGTGTCAAGGGTTTTATTAATTTCGCAACATCTATTCCGAGGAATTTTACTGATGGCGGTATTAGGTGTCCATGCAGGAAGTGTAAAAATTTAAAGTTTCTGTATCAAGATGTTGTAATGATGCATCTTCTAACCAAAGGGTTCATGGAGGATTACCTGTGTTGGTATGCACATGAAGAACTATTTGTTCCTGATGATAGCATGGAAGAACAGGTGGTTAGGTCAAATTCTAGTGCTAGCAACATGCATGAAGTTGGAAATGAGAACAGTAATCCTTACAGGAATATGGTTATGGATGCAATGAGAATGAGTGAAGGTAATGTCAGGGAATGTCCAATCATAGAAGAAGAACCTAATGCAGATGCAGCAAGGTTTTTTGATCTGTTGAAAGATTCTGATGAACCATTATGGGATGGTTGCACGAACCACAATAAATTATCAGCCGTAGCACATGTGTTCACCATCAAGTCAGATCACGGGTTGAGTGAGGCTGGTTATGACAAGATTATTGAATGGGCGAGAAGCATTTTACCTGAAGAGAACAATCTGAAAGAGAACTTCTATGCTACCAAGTCCATGATGAAACCCCTCGGTTTAGGATACCAGAAAATTGATATATGCCCTAACTTCTGCATGTTATACTACCTTGAAAATGCTAAGATGACCGAGTGCATGACATGCAGGCATTCCCGTTACAAACCCAGAACTGATAGAGGGAAGACTCTCGTGGCATATAAAAAACTTAGATACTTCCCAATCACACCTAGACTGCAGAGGTTATTCATGTCACCAAGGACTGCTGAGCACATAACATGGCACCAATCACACCATGCAGTTGATGGAGTGATGGTTCATCCTTCTGACGGTGAAGCATGGAAACACTTTAACAGTGTGCATCCTCACTTTTCAGCTGAATCAAGGAACGTGCGTCTTGGGTTATGTACAGACGGATTCAACTCATACGGGTCATTTGTTGCTCCTTATTCTTGCTGGCCGGTCATACTGACGGTTTATAACCTGTCACCGGGGATGTGTATGAGGCCGGAGTTCATGTTTTTATCTATGGTCATACCAAGTCCGAGCAGTCCGGGCCGGAATATAGATGTTTGTCTTCATCCGTTGATTGATGAGTTGACGCAATTGTGGTCCTCTGGATCTTTGACTTATGACATCTCGAGGAAACAAAATTTTGTTATGAGAGCGACTTTGATGTGGACTATCAATGATTTCCCAGCTTATGGAATGGTTTCTGGTTGGAGCATGTATGGAAAGCTAGCATGTCCATACTGTATGGAGAACAACAAGGCATTCACGCTAACAAACGGGGGTAAAGCTTCTTTTTTTGACTGTCACCGTCATTTGTTGCCGCCGAATCACAAGTATAGAAAGAACAAAAATGATTTATTTGTTGGCAGAGTTGAAAAGGATGTTGCACCCTCGTGTCTTTCCGGTGAAGAATTGTTTGATGTTGTGTCAGAGTACGATGACATTGTGTTTGGTCTCCAATCAGGTAAGTAGAAGTTTCCTGGTTTTGGTTTGACCCATAATTGGGTGAAGCGAAGTATCTTTTGGGAGCTTCCTTATCGGAAGACCAATCTTCTCTGCCATAACCTTGACGTCATGCACATTGAAAAGAACGTCTTTGAGAACATTTTCAACACCGTCATGGATGTAAAGGGGAAGACAAAGGACAGCATCAAGTCTAGATTGGATGTAGCGTTGTTCTGTAACCGTAAAAATATGGAGTTGGTTTGTGACGGGTCATAGGTCGCAAAACCAAGAGCAAGCTTCGTGCTAGAGAAAAACGCACAACTACTAGTCTACAAATGGCTTAAGAGTCTGCGTTTCCCCGATGGACATGCCTCGAACATATCAAGGCTGGTTAACATGTAGGAATGCAGATTATATGGAATGAAGAGTCATGACTGCCATGTGTTTATGCAAACACTCATCCCATTTGCTTTTCGTGATTTGTTGCCAAAGGAGATATGGGATGCACTAACGGAGATCAGTCATTTCTTCAGAGATATATGCTCCAGCAAGTTGAATGTTGATCATATTGAAAGGCTTGAAAAGAATATCATAGAGACAATATACAAACTTGAGATGATATTCCCTCCATCATTTTTTGACTCAATGGAGCATCTACCCGTAAATTTACCGTTTGAGGTACTTGTTCAATCTTAAAAAAAAGGTTAAGAACAAGGCGCATGTTGAGGCGTCAATATGTGAGGCCTATATTGTTGAGGAGATCTCAACATTTATCTCATACTATTTCAAACCTCATTTGAGAATGAGGATCAACCGTGTTCTACGATATGATGATGGTGGTAAAGTGCCTTCAAGTGGGAACTTGTCAATATTCTCCAATCCTAGACGACCCACACCTAAAAATGTCGTGAGGGGAAGATATTTGTCTGAAATAGAGTTCAGACAAGCACAAAATTATGTCCTATTTAACTGTGATGAGCTGAGACCCTTTATTAAGTAAGTAGATGTTCGACTTAAACTTTGTCAAGAGTGTTTTATTTATGTTTTGTGATACTATAAACTCATATAATTTGGAACAACCTTGTAAGCAACATCGACGATACTTACTGTCCAATAACTCACAACTGACCGAATCTCAGATCTTTCAATTACAAGATGAACAATTTGCCACATGGTTTAGAACACATGTAAGTCCTATCACAAACTCATTATCTCTTGCAATGTAATTAATTGTATGTCAATTTTACATAATATCCGTTTATTGATTATTGTTGTATTTAATTTACAAGGTTTATCAAATGAGAGGTAGTGCTGTTATTTCACTGTCTTTACTAAGACTGGGTCCTGAAAGAAAATTCAAGTGCTATAACGGGTATTTTGTCAATGAATATGTCTTTCATACTGAAGAATACGAGCATGGAAGAAAGACATACAACTGCGGTGTTTGTATTAAGGGATCAACTTCTAGTGAGTTTGAAGTTGACTACTATGGTAGATTGGAGGAGGTCATCAAACTGCAATATCATAGCGAGCATAATAGAGTGTTTTTATTCAAATGCTATTGGTATGACACAACTGACAGAGGAATCAGAGTAGATCCTCACTATGATCTCATTGAAATCAACTCAAAAGCTAGACACCGTAACGTAAACGACGTCTTTGTTTTTGCAAAGCAATGCCAACAAGTTTATTACACATACACCCCTTCCTTTAGAAAGGACCGATCAAGAGTTGATTGGTTATCCGTTTTAAAAACAAAACCCAAGGGTCGTGTCGAGGTTGTTCAGGATGAGAACGAAGACACAAGTGTGATAGATGAAGTCTTTCAAGCTAGTGAGTTGGTTGAACCATACCGAGTTGCTCCGTCGATTGACTTAGAAGAAAATTCAAATTTTCGTGTTTTCAACGATAGTCTTGTTGATGTTGACGCAGAGGAGTTGAATGTTGTTCTGAGCTCTACTAGTGGAAAAAAGAATGTTGTTGAAGAAGATGATAACGAAATTGAAGAGTGCGATGAAGCTGATGATAACAATTCAATAGAGGACGAAGATGAAAATTCCGACTAACTAAACATGTTATAAAGCCTTATTTTTATAATGTAATAATTTGAAACATGAAATATTTATTCGTCTTTAAGGGTCAGCCTTTGTTATTGTGTTGTGTGTGCTGTAAGATTGCAATTCAAGATTTTTTGAGAGGGTTACATAAAAAAAAAGAAAAATATACCTTTTCACCGACGGGTATACCGACAGCATATAACCCGTCGGTATTTCACAAAGAGTTGCAAAAAAATTACGGGATTTTGCCACATTCACCGACGGATTGCCGACGGCGTTTCTGACTCTAATACCGACGGAATCACTGACGGGTTGTCGCACGCATGTCTGACACGTGTCCGTCTGCACGAATACCGACTGCATTTCCGACGTCCTATACCGACGGCATTACCGACGGATCACGCATGTCTGCCATGTGTCCGTCTGCACGAATACCGACGACATTGCCGACGGAATATACCAACGGGATTACCGACGGATCACGCTTGTCTAACACGTGTCCGTCTGCACGAATACCGACGGAATGGCCGACGGATCGAAAAGTTTGGCGGGATTTTCGAACTTTTTTGGTGCGCATTTTAATTAATTTCCGACGAAAATTAATTGCACCGACAGCAATTAATTTCCGTCGGTAATTCCGTCAGAAATCTTGCTTTATATACCGCCACAACCCCCCCGCACTTTCTCCTCTTCTCCCTTTCTCCCTTGCTCTCCTCTTCTCCTCTTCTCCCTTTCTCTCTTCTTCTCTCATTTATATTTAGCTTTTAGAAGGATTTTATTGTTTTGGTGGTAGTTTTAAAAGGTATGTATTTTTTTTCTTTATCTTTGTATTTTTTTATTTTAATTATGATTATTTTTTTTGGTGTTCTTTGTTTTGTGTATTGTTTGTAGATAAAATCTTAAATTCAACACACTATTAAGGTAAGCATTTTTTATTCCCAAATTTATTTTGAATTGATATAGTGTTTTTTAGTTTTGTGTATTGTTTGTTTTGTGTTTAGGTTGTTTTGTATAGTGTTTTTTAGTTTTTTCATTTTATTTATTAATTTTATGATATTATTGTTTGTATTGCTATAATTGTTATTGTTGAATTTATGTTAAAAATATTAATTTATATATAGAATTACATTTAATTAGTTTATCTTAATTTATGATATTATTGTTTACCTGTCATTGTTATTGCTTGTAACTCTACGTACCAATTTAACAATGAATGTTTATAGTTGAAATTGATTCTTTTACTTGAATTTCGTTATATGATGTTATTGAATAAGATGTTTTGTGTTGGTGATGAGTTGGGTTGAGATCCAGGATGATTGGATCGGGATGTGAAATAAAATTGGAAGTGTAATATAATTTTGTCGATAACTTGGGACCCCAAGTATAGGGGAGACACTGTTAATTTTTTTAAAAAAATAATCGAAGTTAATTATGTAATTTTTTTAAAAAAATAATCGAAGTTAATTATGTAATTATTCGTATAAATTTGTGTAGATGCGTAGAATGAAATTTACAGTACGTCGTCAGAAGACGGTTGCAGCTAGTTCTTCTAGCAGCGAGGAGGACGTATCCTTAGGTGCTGATCACGGCGAGGAATCTACGCGAACAACAATATCAAGCATTGAGGCCGGTTCCGCCCGGCCACCCAAACCAGCCGTCCTCACCAAAGGTCCAGCAGCCCCCCGATCCCTGTCATCTTCCTCTCTCAGCCGACCCATCGGCCTTCCTCTCCGGGTCAACGAACAAACTCGACCACAGCAGCCGGCCACGGACCTCCAGCCTCCACCTCCAGCCAGCTCCGCCCGACAGACCACATAGAACCCGCCAACCAGACAGCCTTCCCCATCTCAAGAGTAGCTTCAGCTGCCACGGACGACAGCGCCACCGCCAGATCTGTCACCAGTAGGAAGAAGGAACAGCAAGCCGAAAAGAAGAAAGAAGACAGAGGTTCACAGATCTAAAAAGGGGAAAAATCTGAGAACGATCTGGACTAAACAGACCGGCGGGTTGCGTTTTTTGATTGTTTTGCAGGTCACTGCCGGCTAGGAAAGAAGAAGGGAGGAAGCTGTTTTGGATCTCCCATACTGCTGGATTTTTTCGGCGGCGCGTGGAGAAGACGCGCCGCCACTGTCTTGCTGCCCAGAAATCCTGCTGAACACTGTTCCGCCTTGCAGAAGGTGTTCCCTGTAAATTCCAGATTGTTTTGGGGCTGTTATTGTAATTTTAATGTAAGTTTTTTGTTTATTTGTTTTGAAATTGTATTTTGTATTATGGATGTAAAAAAAAAAAAAGAGAAAATAATAATAGAAAAAGAGATGTGTGTGTGTTTGTGTATTTTTTTTATGTATATTATTGAAATCAAAAGAAAAAAAAATGAATTTAATATTTTAATTTATATGCACAAATATCTAAAGGACAGATAAAATCATGTTGTATTTTCCATGAAAATATATAACATGTATCTACATATATTTTGGGAACTAATAACTGATTTATCAAAGCCTTAGAATTGGGCTAAAATTTTATTTTTAAAATCATATCAAGTCCACAAAGCTTGAAAGTGAATGTGTGGTGTGTATTTTGTTTATGAATGTTTTTTTTTATGATAAAATTGCAAGAATAAAGAAGAATTTAATATTTTGATTTGCTCACGGATAAAGAATTATGAACTTACATGTAAGTTGTATTTTCTAAAATTCGATGAATGAACCGAATTTTAAAACTTCTTTAAACACATCAAGTTCACGAAGCAGCTTACCTCAGGTAGGGTGCGTTAGGGGTGCTAATACCTTCCCTAACCACAACCAGTCCCTTACCCGTGAATTTCTGACAAGACCAGTACATCCGGTTTCCTAGTAGCCTTCAATTAAATACTAGGTGGCGACTCCCAACGATGTAATCAAACCAAACGAGAAGAAACGAAAAATCGTCAGCCCGATGCCGCACGGATATTAACGTGCGACAACACCCATCGACTACCAATAACATTCATCGAAGGATGAAAAGGAACTAAGGACCAGGTGTTTTTAAAGTGTAAGGCCTGGATTTTATCGCGCATAGCACCATGTCACGCCTCATACCTATCAGCATTGGAGAATGCAATGGGCTTAGAGGTAGGAGAGGACATTACCTGAGAGATAGGTGCAACAGAGGAGGCTGCAGATGCTATGAGAAGGGTAGTTTTTGGCAACTGTAGGCGAAGAATCATCGGATGCTGCCGAGCGACAGACCGAGGGGGAGAAGAATATGAATTGGGAAGTTGCTAAAGAGGATAAGATGAGAGATTAGCAAAGAGTTGCAGACTTGCAGGAGAATATGTCAAATGACTTGAGCTTGCAGCAACAGATGTAGGAGAGCCTGCCGCAGAATCGGTGTTGGCTGCAGTGACAGACCTGTCAAGATGCAATTCTAAAGGAGGAGAACCTATTCTTGCATAATGGTCATCAGAGAAACATGCAGATGGTGACAAGAGGGCAGGGTTGGATGATGGTGGTATAGTGGCAGACAAGGTTAGGGAATGAGGGGTGTTTGTGTGAAGCTGGAGGTGCGACAAAACTACTGGTTGTTGTGATTGGCGAGTCAGCTGGGTGAAAACTAAGGAGGTAATCTAGGTGGGTAAGTGTGTAAGCTGGGAAAAAATGGTTGTAGGTTGAGCTATCTATTCAAAAAATGATTTTGCAAACGGAAACACACCTTCATGAAAACAAACATGATGAGAGACATATATGTTGAGACAAAGACACACAAATATAAGTAGAAAATCATATTCAGGAGTACGATGAAACAAACATTTAAAAGGAGACTAATTTTGGAGGACAAGAGTAGGCATATGATTGATGAGATATATTGATGATTCAAACACATAATTCCAAAATCATTATGGAGCATTGCATTGTGCTAGAAGGGTAATACCTATTTCGATAATATGACGATGGCGACGCTCAACGCTGCCATTTTGCTCATGTGTATGAGGACAAATTAACCTGTGATGAATACCAATAGTTTGAAAGAAACTATTTAACTTACAATATTCACCACCCTAATCATTTTGAACAGATTTAAATTTACGGGAAAACTAACGCTCAACAAGCACTTGAAAACATTGGAATATAGAAAACACATTGAATTTGGCAACAAGAAGATAATACCATAAATATTTTGTATGCGCATCGATTAAGATAACAAAGTAACAAAAACCATCAGAGAAAAATATAGAAGTAGGGCTCCAAACATCAATGAATATTAAATCAAGTGGAGCAATAGTTTTATGACCCGTAGGTCACAATGATAAATGCAAAGACTTGCCAAGCGGACAAGCTAGCTTGACATTGAACAAGAGAGCGTCTAGAAGCATACGTTATTTTATTTTTCGAAACTAACAAATTGAAAATACAGGAAGTAGGATGACCCAATTGACAATGCCATAAACAGCAATTGCAAAGATGCAAGGAGACCAATAAGCTTGAGGAATAGTGGTGGTAGAAGACTCAAAGAGAACATATAGACTATCATTGCTTTCACCGAAAAGGAGCACTGCTTTGGTGGTAAGATCCTTTAAATAAAATATAGAGGCATGAAATTCAAAATAAAAATTATTATCATGATAAAATTTTTGAACATGTAGCAATGGTTTGGTAATATGAGGAACATGGAGAACGTTAGATAATGTAAAGGTGCATTTAGGGGAACGTAACATGGTATGCCCAATATGGGATATAGAATGACCCTTACCGTCACCAACATGCAAGTGATCATTACGAGATCAGGTGTAACGTGTTGGTTCGCACCAGTATTCGAGAACCAAGTAGGGGCCAAGTAGGGGCAGAAATGGAGCCAACAACAAGAGGAGTAGAGGGCTGGTGGCCACTGCTGCAAAAATGAGCACATTGTGAGGCGGTATGGCCGAAGGAGAAGCACAATTGACACTTGATGTTCTGCTCAAAAGGTCGGTGAGGAGGCCACTGTTCAAAACTAGCAGGTCGTCTAGTCTGCTACTAGTTACCCTGCTTCTAGTCTACAGGAACAGAGGAATGAAAATAATGAAAATCAAATATGTGTTAGCTGCTATGCCAGATGTTGTTGGGGTGCCAGTTGTCACAAGAATGACCTTTATTATGATTGAAATTGGGGTTGTGCTAATGTTGGGCAAGATGAGTAGAGGGCAGGAGAGATGGTATGGGCAATGGAGGTGGATTTGAAGCCATGAATGGAAGGGAAGTCTTATTCAGAAACTCATGAGTAGGAAGATGGCTATAAAGGTCAATGTATGATAGTGGTTCTGCCTTGTTCACAAGACTAGGTACCAAGTCTTTAAACTTACCATGAAGACCATGAAATATATAGAGGTTGAAGTCTTCAAGAGAAAGGGGTCAGCCAACAGCAACCAATTCATCAAAAAATGACTTGGTGTGTTGCACATATTGAGCAACTGAGGCATCGCCTTATCGAAGATCTTGTAAAGACCCATGAAGTTGAATGATACGAGAATTCGATGGAGAAGCGAGCATTTTCTCAAGAGTGCGCCAAACACAAGAAGAAGTTTGACATTCTACCATAAGGTGCAGTACATTAATGGAGAGAGAGAGGGGAGTAACGTGTTTAAAATAAGCTAATCCTATTGCTTCTAGTGAAGAAAGGAGGGGTTGATTGCCGAAGAGGAACCATCGACAAAGCAAAAAACATGAGAGGGAGGACACGATATTGAGCCATCGACAAAGCAAAAAACACCTTGACTAAGAAGATATGGTTTCATCTGCATTCGCCAATAGACATAATTGGTGTTTGTAAGCTTCAATGAAACCACTTGCTGAGTGTTGGACAATGCAATGATAAAAGTAGTTGATGTCCCCATGATGTGAAGAGGGACAACATAAACATGGGAGAAGGAACAATGGTGCTGCTTTGCAGGTGAGGGCTGCTGCTGGTGTGAGAAAGAACTATCAGCAATAGCTTCTGATTGGCTGGCTAGCTAGGCTGCACCTCTGGTGTGGTGGGGTGAGAAGGTGGTAGCAGCAGTAGAGTCCATAGGAAGAGGGAAGAAAGAGTTCTGATTGCAGAAGGCTCTAATACCAAAGTGAGAATAATTAGGAGGCTTAACCTATTGGTTAGCCAACTTTTTCTATATATATGTGTGTGTGTATGGCAATATACAATAGTAATGGTGGAGATTACAACATAAGAGTATGCCAATAATATTTCCTATATAAGTATATTCTATAATACACAACTAGACCATTATCCCTTAAATCCTGCTCCTCTTAACCCATTTCAACCACCGCCACCTGTTAAATAAAAAAAACAACCAACCATCATTTTCTCTTCACGAAATCAAAGAAATAGACCCATTTCCTCATCTCTCTCGATCTCCATGCTACCAACCATCATGAACACCAGCAGCTCCAACCAATAACAACCACTTCCAAGACTCCTTACTGTTAAAATCCAACACCAGTAGCCTTCAACCTCTTCTTCATTTTGTTTTTCTCAAACACAAGTACACTTGAAACCACCAAAAAAGGTATTAACTCCTCATGGCAACACCCAACCTCCTTGATCTATGATAACAGCAGCAACCACTTGAAGAAGAAAAGAAAAGGCAAACTGAGACGAAGAAAGAATGAGATCTAAAAAAAGAAATAAAAGTAAAAGCTATTGTTTGTGCATTTTTTTTTTCTGTCTTGCAGGTAAGGTGACACTCACTGTTGGCACAAGATGGAAGAGAAGAAGATTTTGCTTCAGATCCACCTTGTTTTCCATCTCTCTAGCAGCATCAGCGCGTGGTTTCATGCATTGCTAGTGGAAATGGCACCTCGATACACGCGTCGTCACTATTCCTCCAACACTTAAATCTTCTAGCACTATTTCCAAGCTCCAACTTCTCCAAATTATTTTTGACCTCTGAATGTTCTATTTTGCAATTTTTTAAAATTATTGTTAGAAATTTGATTTTTTGGTGTTTTGTAAACATGTGTGATTTTTAGATGTGCAAGTAACATATAGTAAAAAAAGAGAATGTATATTTGTTGCATTTGTTTTATTACTTATTTCATTTTGTGATAGAACAAATAAAAAGTTAAAAAAATTATTTTTTCCAAATATTTTAATTGCATACGAACAAGTTTCTCAAAAATAAAAAAAATCATGTTTTTGCTTAAAAAGTATATATATAAATACATGTGTTTTAGCAATTTTTTACAAAATATATATTTACACGCATTTTGAATTTAATAACCAGTTTACTGAATCCATGAGAATGTGGTCAATATTTCAATAACCTTTAAAATTTTAATTCATGAGAATTAATGGTCAATATTGTGGTATAAACATTGGACCTGCAAGTAGACTAGTAATTAAATATTAGGAATTGACTAGAAAATTCTCATAATTATTTTGAATATTCATCAATTTTAATTGCGAGTATTTTTCACCACAATGCATGAATTATGGAAAACCCTTCCGCTTTTTAGGATAGATGAACCTTGTTAGGGCACCTACATGAATCCTTTCTAAAAGAATTCATTTGGGTACATGAGCTCATAATAAATTTGAAACGCCAGATTTATTCACATAAATAATCCCCATCCTAAAACATAAACAGACCATCGGTTAGGAACCTATCCAAATCTTTAAACCATATTTAAACCACACAATGCAACTTACCTCAGGTAGAGTGCTCAAGAGGTGCGAAAGTCTTCTTTAGCCACTACCAATCTCTTACCCTTAGAATCTCTTATAAGACCAGTATACTCGGGTTTCACAGCGACCCTAAACCAAATTACTATGTGGCAACTCCTTGACCCCGACACAATCATAGCACAGAGACTTACTTGTGGCTTTCCCTTTAGTTAATAACAATAGGAAAATAGGTTCTGATCCCACTTCATGGCTACACTTGATGAGATTAAGATTTATCATTTTTATGATCATGGTACGATATATATCTCATATTATATGCCTCAGATTCCTCAGGACTTTCTATGATAGACCATTTTCTTTCAGGGGTACCCTAAAGAGGACTTTCTATGCAAGAATAGGTTCTCCTCCTTTAGAATTGCATCTTGACAGGTCTGTCACTGCAGCCAACACCGATTCTGCGGCAGGCTCTCCTACATCTGTTGCTGCAAGCTCAAGTCATTTGACATATTCTCCTGCAAGTCTGCAACTCTTTGCTAATCTCTCATCTTATCCTCTTTAGCAACTTCCCAATTCATATTCTTCTCCCCCTCGGTCTGTCGCTCGGCAGCATCCGATGATTCTTCGCCTACAGTTGCCAAAAACTACCCTTCTCATAGCATCTGCAGCCTCCTCTGTTGCACCTATCTCTCAGGTAATGTCCTCTCCTACCTCTAAGCCCATTGCATTCTCCAATGCTGATAGGTATGAGGCGTGACATGGTGCTATGCGCGATAAAATCCAGGCCTTACACTTTAAAAACACCTGGTCCTTAGTTCCTTTTCATCCTTCGATGAATGTTATTGGTAGTCGATGGGTGTTGTCGCACGTTAATATCCGTGCGGCATCGGGCTGACGATTTTTCGTTTCTTCTCGTTTGGTTTGATTACATCGTTGGGAGTCGCCACCTAGTATTTAATTGAAGGCTACTAGGAAACCGGATGTACTGGTCTTGTCAGAAATTCACGGGTAAGGGACTGGTTGTGGTTAGGGAAGGTATTAGCACCCCTAACGCACCCTACCTGAGGTAAGCTGCTTCGTGAACTTGATGTGTTTAAAGAAGTTTTAAAATTCGGTTCATTCATCGAATTTTAGAAAATACAACTTACATGTAAGTTCATAATTCTTTATCCGTGAGCAAATCAAAATATTAAATTCTTCTTTATTCTTGCAATTTTATCATAAAAAAAAACATTCATAAACAAAATACACACCACACATTCACTTTCAAGCTTTGTGGACTTGATATGATTTTAAAAATAAAATTTTAGCCCAATTCTAAGGCTTTGATAAATCAGTTATTAGCTTTCAATATTTCATTCTAAGTAATAGGTGAATAAAGTGACAATCAGGGAAGCAGAGAGATATTTATGACAACGCATACTTGACCAGCCAAATAGAAAATTATGATATATAAATCACAGAAATTTTATTTGAAGTAAGAAGAAGCTCCTGACTCGAGTTCTAGCAACCTCTCCTCGTCTACGTTAAGCAGAGGGAGAATATCGTACAGGACTAAAGGTAACACAACTGGAGGAGGTTATGCATACAAGAAAGCTAAGTGATTAATCAATAGGTCTTTAAAACGGAACTGGTTTACCCTTAGGGTAATCGATATAAACCCTCCCATTGTAGCGTTGAGCTGCCTCGTTGCTGTCGATAAGTTTTGTTGCAGGAATTTGGTTTGCCTGATGAACGTAGTAATATGTCGGATGAGCACAGGGAACCTTCATAACTGGTGGCCACCTCTTGGCCCGGCCGAAGTGCTCATCAATGGCTGCAAAACCCTCCCGCCCAATCTTAACAAGAAGATCTGCCTGACGTGCCATGTTAACTACAATTAATCAACACACAAAGACAAGTAGCTGTATATAGGTTTTGTTGGTTTTCTTGCTTTGGCTTAATATGTAGGAGGCCAACCTTTATATAGAAAGGAAAGGTTTGGTTGACAACAGCTGTGAAATGAATAATGTTAGATAGTACTCCTTTTTGTAAATAAAAGCACCCAACATTTGTGTACGATAAAACTAACCATTGCACAGAGAAAAATCAATAGCTTTTCTTCATCTTATCACTACTGACGATAAAACCACCATAAAAAAAAAATATATCATCAAAAGTTTATTAATATCAAATTTACACACAAAAAAAATTAAAACTATTATATTTGGATGTTTTCAATACTTAATAAATTTTATATATAAGAAAAATTTACGGATTTTACGGATTTTTTTGTCGTCCGATGACCATCCACTACACCATTAAATAGTTTTACCGATGGACTCATTCCGTTGGTGACAGGAATGAACTCCATCGGTGAAATAATTACCGACGGTCTCCCCGACGAAACACGTCTGTCGGTATAATAGTTGTCGGTAATTCCCCTTTCCGTCGCTAATTCTGTCGCAAATAAAAAAAACAACCCACCGACAGTCTTACAGACGGATACGCGCGCCAAAAAAAATTTCCGGCGGGAACATTACCGACGGAATAAATCCGTCTGCATTTTCAACGGTAATTACCGACGGACAAACCGTCAGTAATTATGGCATCGGTGGTAATTGTGTGGCAACTCTCTGTGAAATACCGACGGATAATATCCGTCAGTAAATCCGTCTGTATGTTATCACTGACGGATATTACCCGTCGGTAATGATGGCATGGCTGGTAATTGTTTGGCAACTCTCTGTGAATCACCATCGGGAACGCCATCAGTATATATTTAAAAAATATATAAAAAATAATTTATTAATAGTAAAACTCTAATAAACAAATAAAATTGGATTAAACATTAAAAATATTAAAATAATATTAAATAATATTCATCCAAATATTCACTACAAATTTAATGTGTTTAAAAAACAAAATTAAACTAGGATAGCGGCGGAGCTAGAGGAGGAGGAGGTTGGTTGTTCCCGGGACGTATCATCACCCTGCACAAGTATCATCACCCATCTTTGATCTCATCTCTATGACTATGTGACGGAGCTCATTATAATTCGTCAAGAGTTGTTGATATTGTTGTTTCAAGGCAGTGAGCTCCTCAGACTGGGTGCTCGTTACTGATGGAGTGCTCCCAACGGTTGAGACACTACGAGCCGAACACAAGTTTTTAGCCGTAGTATTGGAGAGCCCGTACACCCAATTTTTATCGGGTCCACCAGACGATCCCACCTCCATCCACAAATCTGGATCGAAATCTGGATGGGTTGAAGGATTGTCCCCATATCTCTCCCTCAACCGGCTATTATAGGTCTCCTGAAAATTTTTTAAAAAATCA
>Ga0325411_1001047_pt1 | contig 30212 bp, 17 predicted proteins | sample PopdelMetagenome_13_FD_206181 | JGI IMG/M metagenome (GOLD analysis project Ga0325411, IMG submission 206181) | Populus deltoides microbial communities from Bellville, Georgia, United States - Xylem-PdIQD-R4 | ecosystem: Host-associated > Plants > Phyllosphere > Stem > Wood/Secondary xylem...
AATTTTAAGAGATGAAATTGAAAAATAAATATTCAAAACAAAATATATATAGCAATCAAAAGTTTGAAGACCAAAATTGATATAATCAGCAAATAACATGACATTTCTAAATTTTTCACAACTTCCGGAAAGTGTTTTCCGCTCAAATTTTCCAGGAAAACACTTTCCTAGAAACCAAGCCAAATTTTCCTTTGACTGGAAAGTTGCCAACTTTCCTAATGGCAAACAAACACAGGAAAGTTTGGAAAGTGGTTTCCCGAAAACCACTTTCCGAGAAACAAACATAGCATTATTCTTACACCATTAATGCAACCTTTTCACCTTGACATAATAAACTTAGGTGAACATTATGAATAAGAGAAACATAGATAAACAAGATAAGAACATAATTATATATGTATAGTAAAGGAAATGAAATACATAAACAAGAGATTAAGGAAAATATAACATGGAATAAAACTTGAACATTTCAAAATACAAAGAAAGAGAGTAAGAGCAAGATCTTGATTTGAACAACCAAGATGCCTAAATGCATGGCAAATGCCTCCTTTTATAGGCCAAAATTTAGAACTATTGATTTGATGACTAATTGTTGAGTGGGTGACCACATCTTGACTTGGTGACAATTCTTACCTTCTTGTCTAAACAAAACGTCATTGCTAACATCAGAATTTGAACAAATAGTCCTCATAAAAGTTCTAGGAAATTGTCTCAGCTTTCCAACAAAATAAGCATCAACGCATTTGGACTTCTAGAACTTAAGATATGGGCTAAACACTGAACAGTGTCTGCGTTGCAGGACAGATTCCTACTTCTCTGTTGTTGCTACCATTTGAACTCGAAAATGACACTTTTAAATCTTGGACTCTTTATGAAAGTTTTAGACCTATATCTTAGCTTTCCATGCATATAAACCAGACCTAAATCCATGTTCTACAGCTCCAGTTATGATCAAATAATCGAATGGTGTTCCAATTTGAATTCAACCAGCATATCTTTTCGAAGCTTAGCCCTCTCTTTGTCTTCTCAATTTCAGTAGTTAAACTCATCAATCAATCCTTTGATTTATGTGATAGGCCTTCATTTAAGATGAACATTTACCATAAATTAAAGATATCTTATATTATTCGACATGTTATTATAAAACATGAAATAATTAAGGAGATATTGATACTTCAAGTGCAAAATGATGATATAAAACCTTGATAAAAATGCACTTCTAAGTACTAATCATCATACTTATAAGGGTAGGACTCGAATTTACAAACTTCAAATCAAATATCTTAAGTAGCTCTTCGGTATATTTAACTTGATTTATAAATATACCATCTTTATCTTGCTTGATTTGTAGTCCAATGAAGAAGGTTAACTCTCCTATTATGCTCATTTTAAATTCTTTATGCATACAATTTTCATTTTTTTTTCATAAAGATTCGTTAGTAGCATTAAATAGAATATAATGAACATAAGTTTGTACAATGATTAAATCATTATTTTTTATTTCACAAATGATATTGAATCGATTTTTCTAATGTTTAAGCCTTTTAAAATAAAAATTTTCCTTAGTCTCTCATACCAAGTTTTAGGAGCTTACTTAATACCATAAAAGCTTTTTCAAGTTTAAAAACATGATTTAAAAAATTATGGTTTAAAACCGGGGTTGCTCAACATAAACTTTTTATTGAATGTAACCATTTTAAAATGCACTTTTTACATTTATTTGAAAAAGCTTTAAATTCTTAAAACATGCAAATGCAAGCAACATACAAATTAATTTCATTCTAGTTACAAGGGAATGAGACACATCACAACCTGTGTCTTTTTCTTATTTGTAGCTTTGGGCAACCAAACGAGTTTTGTTTCATATAACTTCTCTGGGTTCATCAAGTTTATTTTCAAATACTCATTTGATTCCAATAATAGAATGACTTTTAGGCCTAAGGATTAATTCTTATACTTGATTTCATTCAAATTAATAAATACCTTCTTGCATTTAAAGTATCCAATACTCATCATGCAACGCTTCATCACTATTCTTAGGTTCAAGTTTGAAAGATAAAAGAAATATTACCAACTTGATTTATCATAAAGGATCTTATTCTTACTCCACTCATGAGATCACAATTTATAGCATCTTGAGAGAGTCCTATTAGTCATTGCCCATGTTGATTATGTTGTTGAGTCATTATTGTAGGCTCTTCCCTTTTATCATTCTTTACCGTGGTGTCTTCTTGATCTTTATTTTGGTTTAACCTCTCAAAAATAAATTCTACACCAATATATTTTACCTTTTTAAGATTAAAAGGGTTAGACTCATCAAATACAACATGCATAGATTCTTTTACTACTAGATTTTATGATTATATACTTTATAAGCCAAGTGAAATGCCTTCATCAGATTTGGAATTAAATTTTTCCAAATTATCTTTGGTATTTAAAATAAAACATTGACCCAAATTCATGAAAATATAAAATATTAGGTTTATGCTAAAGCTAAAGCTCATATGGAGTTTTATGTATAGTCGGTCTAAGAAAAACTCGATTTAAAACATAAAAAATATATTTATGGTTTTCGCCTAAAAATATTAAGGCAAATTGTACTCATTTATCATAGTTCTTCCTATTTCTTGAAATGAACGATTTTTCCTCTAAACAACTCTATCTTTTTGTTGAGTTATAAGAGTTGAAAATTCAAGATTAAAATCATTTTCCTCACAAAAAGTTTCTAATGCAAGATGTTTGAATTCTCCACCGTGATCACTTCTAATTTTGAAAATCAAACAACCCTTTTCATTTTGAATTTTTTTGTAAAATTTTGAAAAGGCTTGAAGTTTCTTATCTTTACGTGTAAGAAATAAAACTCGTGTAAACTTAGTATAGTCATCTACTATGACAAATACAAATCTATTACCATCAAGACTTGAAACATGCATAGGACCAAATAGGTGCATATGAAGAAGTTGTAGAACTTGATTTGTGGAGACTTGATTATTGGTTTTGAAGGAGCTTTTAAATTGTTTTATATATTGGCAAACATCACAAATCACTTTATTTTTTTACTCAAGTTATGGAAATTATTTCACAAGCTCATTCTTTGAACTTAATTTCATATTGGCAAGTCCAAGTCTTTTGTGAAAAATACAAGATGAATCCATCAAAGCACTAAAACACTTAATATCATAACCAATATCATTTAAGTTAATTACATAAGTGTTTCAAAGTCTTTTTGCTATGAAAAATATTTTGTTATCAATAATGCGAATGACCAAACAATGTAAAGATTAAAAAATAACCAATTATATAATTGGCTAATGCTAAGCAAATTATACTTTAAACTATTAACAAGTGAAATGTTCTCAATAGTAGGGAAATTTCCAATATTACCGATACCTTTTACATTTTCTTTATTATAGTCTCTAAATGTCACTTGTCCAACATTTTTTTCTTTGAAGGAGGTGAATTTCGATTTGTCACTGATCATATGTCTTGAATATTTGTTATCCAAATACCACTTATCTTTCTTTTCCTACAAGGAAAGATCTTAACATATTAGTTTTGGTTCCTATAATCTCATGAGTCCATTTTTGTTAGTAAGTATGCCTTTTGGAACCCAATTATATTTTTGTGTTAGTTGAAATATTCTTATGCATGTAATGTTTTTTTATAAAAATGTTTTTTGCCATAAAAATTATATAGGCTTTAAGATGTTGATACTTTTACAAAGAAGTTTGAGTAATGTTTTTATTTTATTTTTCATTGGTTTATATTTGAAACCACTTTTCTCAAACATGCATCTTTATTACCTAGAAGTCGAGTACTTTCTCTTTTCCTTTAGTAAATTTAGTCAAACTAATATTTAAATCAATAAATTGACCTTTTAAGATTTCATTTTCTTGAACTAATTTCTCATTCAAAATTGATGAATTAGTTACTTATATTAAAGAATCAATTGCCTTTTACAACCAATAATTATTGTTAATAAGACATCCTTTTCTTTTTGGAAAATATCAAAATCTTTTGAAAATATATTAAGTTTACTTTGAAGTAAAATATTTCTCTTATGCACTTTATTGTATTCATGATATAATTCATCAAAAGCATTTAATAAAAAATAATTTAAGGTTTAAGTTCATTAACCTCATCATCATCTCAAGCAAATTTCTTCTTCGGTGATGTCAATATTGGCCATTAAATATAAATTTAATCATAATCTTCTTCACCATTATATCCCTTTTTATCCTTCTTATCATTTATCAATTTTAAAGCTAAAGATTTCTTCTAGATATCACTACCTTCCATCTCAAGCTCTTTAATCTTTCCTTTATGATTTATTAAAGATCCAATGAACTTGTAAACCCTTAGCCTAAATTTTCAATATAAATGAAAATATAAATTTAGTGGGAATAAAATGAGTTAATTAGAAAATAAAATGAGGAGATATTGAATACATTGAAATGAGTTTTAAAGATTTAAAAAAAAAACCTTTGTGTATGCTATTTTAAAAATAGGTCAAGATGAGATGTAAACTCTGGATAAAATATACAAGGATAGTGAAATAAATATTATGTTAAGAAAGTAAATTGAAAAATTACACTAAGGGGATGATAATTGATTTTGGGAATTTGAAATAAAATGGTTATGTGCTAAATTTAAAAATAAAAATACAAAAAATGGCTAAAAAATAAAAAATATATAGAAATGGGAATAAAAATTAAATGGAAGTGATCCATGAGGAAATAAAAATATTGGAATATAATTTAATGAAATTCAAAATAGCCCAACTTAGAATCGCTATAAATAGGCAATGGAATTTGAAAAATATTATCTAGGAACATAAAAGGGTGTAAAGAAAGGATATAGACATTTACTGTAATTTGATTACTCATTCCAAGTTATGAAAGCTAATGATGTCAATAGGACATTGGCATCGACATTAACAAAATGGACAATTAACAATACTACAAAACTTAATTAGCTATTTCAGGTCTGGACAATATCACCCCACCCCACTAGCAAGATATTATCCGCTTTGGCCCACAGGCATCGCATATTTGTTCTTGGCAGCCACACATGACCCTAAAACGCATCTTACTAGTCAATGTGAGCATGCTCATATAAGGCTCTCCCCCAAGTCCTCACCTGCCGATATGAGATATTACAATCCACTCCTTTTAAAGAGCCTGACGACCTCGTCGGCACCACTGGACAACCAGTGAGTCGAGCTCTGGTACCAAGTGTAACACCCCTAGCAAGTTATTGTCCACTTTGGCCCACGAGCATCACAGATTCATTCTTGGCAGCCACACATGGCCCCAAAATGCGTCTTTCTAGTCAAGGTGAGCATGCTCATATAAGGCTCTCCCCCAAGTCCTCACCCGTCGATATGGGATATTACACCTTCTAATCCTAAATATTTGAGTAAGATTCCAGTTTTAATCTCCTATGTAGTACATCTATTAAGAATACATAATTGGTTGCTTTTAATTTGAAAGATTTTAAAACTTTCTATGAAGGGTCTTGCAATAATATTTTAACTTTTTATCTCTAATCCTTCTTGGGATCAAAAGCACTTGTTTTGTTAGGACCATTTTCTTATACTTAGTAGAAAATTTCTGCAACAATTTTGTTGCTATTGTTTTATGCATTTTTGTTTATGGAATCTACATTGCTCTATTCATCATAACATAGCTATTGGACATCAATAATAACTTATCGATCAATAATTTTCACGTGGATAATGTCATGATTACTAAATATCATCTAATATTATTTCCTCTGATTGAACAAAATAAAAATAAAATTAGAAAAAACCTTATAATAAGGTTTATGACCACTGTATGGTATGAAGTTAAGGTAAGGTATTCAAATCTATATTTACTAGGTAACTAGTTAATAATAAGAAATAAATCTCCTCTAACTTTATATATGCTTCTCCTAACTCTAAAAATATTTCTAGGCCTATGATGAAATGCTTATATTTAGCTTGATTGTCTATGTAAGGAAAATCAAGCCAAAAAGACATGGTCATTGTTGAAATTATTATCACTCTTGTGTTAGTTGTTCTTGATTTTTCATCCAACAAAACATAACTACCAAGCAACAGGTTTTGACATAATGATGTTAATGTCTTGTTCTAATATATGGTCAATGTTGATACGTGGGTGATCTGCTAAGAAATCAATCAAGAGTTGCTCTTTGACAACTTTTTATGACATGTAATGTACATTAAACTCAGACAACGCTAATGCTTATTTTTAATATGACATTTTAAAAAATGTGTTGACAATATATATTTTATGAAATTACTTTACAGATTAAATAAACATCAATTGGTAACATATAATAGCATAACTTAACATAAGCAAGATACAATGATAGAAAAGTTTTTCTATCAATGTATAATGTTCTTTAGCCTCTATAAGGACATAACTAAGGTAATAAACAACTTATTCATGCCCATTGACATTTTCATGTGCAAGTTTGTTACTAATTGAACCTTATGCTACTGAAATGTGTAGCCTCAAATGCTTCTTAAGCCTTGATAGGGCAACACTAGAGGTTTAGCTAGATAAACTTTTATGTCCTTAAAAGCAATTTATTGCTTATCAGTCCACTAAAACTCATCAAAGCTCTTCTTTTTCAATAGCTAAGTAAAAATGAATAATATTTTTTATAGTGTTTGTAATGAACATCTTTAAGAACTTTATTTTTCTAATAAAACATTCTATTTCTCTCATAGTTTTAAAAGGCTACACTTTCATAATTGCTTATACTATGTTTTTATCCACCTTTATTCCTCGTTGATGCAATAAGAATCTTAGGAAATTATCAGCCTACATACCAAATGCATATTTTAGGGGGTTTATTTTTTTGTTGTGTATCCTTATTTACTTCAACGCAAAACATAGCTTATCTAGGTGAGTGGATTTGAACTGTGATCTTACCACCATATCATCAATATAGATATTTATGTTGTGATTGATTATATTGTGAAGGATCAAGTTCATTGTTGTTTGATATGTTACACCAACATTTCTCATACCAAAAGGCACGAATACTCATTCATACATATATAATGAGCAAGAGCATTTAGAAACAATCTTGAAAACAACTTCTATAATGAAGATTTTATTATAGCTAAAGTGGTCATCCATAAAAACTAAGTATTTCATTGCCAAATGCTACATTAATCAACATATCAACCATTAACATTTGATATCCATCTTTTAGAGTTGCAAGATTTAGATTTCTAAAATATATACATACTTTTAATTTGTCATTTTTAATACTAACATTATGTTATATATCCATTCAGCATATCTTATTGGCCTAATAAATCCAACTTCTTGGAGCCTTTTAATTTTGTTCTTCACCTAATCAATCATGTCTGAAGTCGGTCTTTATAGAGGTTATTTATATGGGTCAAATCCAAGTTTGATTGATAAAATGATGTTTGACCAAAATTCTATCTAAACCTAGCATTCCATTATATTTCAAGGCAAAACAATCTTTATAAATGTGTAGCAATGTTACTAGAACTTTCTAAAATTCTCATGATATATTTACACTTATAAAAGTTAGTTTAGGCTTGCTTTCAGTTCCTAAATTAACGTTAATTAATGGGTCATAAACTCCAATATGTCCATCATCTATTTTTTATAGTCTTCGAGAAAATCTTGTCATATTGAGCAAGATAAATTGGTAATCTTGATATGATTCTATTAAAAAAAATTATGTTATAGTGTCTAATATATCTACAGGCTTCATCAAAGGACTTAAAACATGAAACTAAGTCATAATGACTTATTTATACAAATATTTTAAATTCTTGGTTATTAGGTTCTAATTGCATGCTATTTGGCCAAGAAAAGTTTGTTGTTAATTATCTTACACGTACTTTCTTCTTACTTATTGAGAAGTAAATATAGCAAACCTGTATTATATATGCCAATGAATCGGATTAGACCTATAACAACCATGCATCTCCCATTCTTGAATTGACTATGAATGGTTTATCATTTACTTTAATTATTTCAATTTATATATATAATAACCAAAACATCAAAGCTTGATGTAGGGATGATAGCACACATATATTAATGTTTATCCAATCTCGTTTAAGCAAGACATTGTAATTTTTCTTTGCTTCCACTACAAAGAAAGTTGTGTTTAAGTATAAGACCCAATAATTAGGTCCATCTAAAACACTACTACAACATCTCTTATGCCTCCTGTAAAAACTAACATCACCATTTTAGAATGGAATCATGTCAGCCCTATTTTGAAAAAAGTTATTAATCAACCTTAATGGTATAATATTGAGTGTTGCACCATTATCGACCAGGATCCTTTATGTCGATGCATCATTGGAATTTTCTATGATGTGAAAATATTTCAAGTGACAACTCATTACCAATGTTGGCTTAGAAAACATGAGAATTAACTATTGACCGGGCACTAGTTTTAACTAGTTTGTTTCAATGATCTTTACCTTTTTCTCTACACTATCTTTATAGTTATTGGTGAAGCAACTTGAACTTTTCTTTTATTGTGATGTGGGATAGGGGTTAGCACCTATAGTTAATGGTCCTAAGAACTCAATAACTCATCTACTAGAGTTTAGTTAAGGGGTTGGCTACGTGGAGAGAATGAACTCAATCAATGATACCCCTCTTATGTTTGGTCTAAGGCCAAATATATTGTACACATTAATCATTGGGAAAATCTTTTATTATAATGCACACAAGGAAAAAAAGAGTAAAAACAAAATACATAGAAATCCTTTTTTTAGGAAATTGATGACCTCATGACTCGAGAGCGAACACGATAAAATAAACATATAAGCATATAAGATTCCACTTATCAAATGCAAATGATAGAATTCTCAAATTTTACACCTTTTTAATGCAAGGCAAAACATCAAACCTAATGGAATTAGATATGGACTACACACAAAATATCATCATCATCGACCAACCATCCCTCCATCATTTTTATTTTTTTATTTTTATGTGTGTGTGTGTGTGTGTGTGTGTGTGTCAGAGGTAGCATACATAATAAACTTAGTTAGGAGTTACAAATAACCTAACTAAAATAGTAGGAAACAAAATGGTACAACATCTATATAGAAGGAACTCAACTCTTTTGTTATTGGAGACCCTAATAAGACTATCAACACTTCCATCTTTAAGAATAGATATTAGTTAGAAGGAGCCCACTTCTTCATTAATGGGTGGATGAGCGACATCATCAACGAGTTTCCTCTTATTAATAGTTACAAAAGTTTACCCTTTAGATAAAAAGCTAACAATAAAGGAAGACTTATTAATGGGTGGATGAGTATTGTACTCTTTTACAAGTCCAAGTGAAATATATAATGCCCTGATGAATCCACACCAAGCAATTACACCACTTGAAGATGTCCCTCTTCAAGATTTTTTTCTTAGTGACAATACCTTACCAATGCTAAAAGTTTATCCAAACTCTTAAGTGTTTATAATTATAATTTGTTTATAACAAGATTCACTCTCTCAAAGAGTAGATTGTAAAAATAAAAACTATAATCTTTGTAGCTCATTCAATAGCATTTAAGATGATTGAAGGTGTGTAATAAGTGTGGGATTTTATACTCTTGTGCTAGAATATAAAGATTTAATTTAGCAAAATTTAGAGTATGTTAGGATTGATGATTTCTAGTTGATTTCTCTTTTAAAATAGCTTCTATATCATGTATGTTCAGAACCTCTCTTTAATTTTTCATAAAAGAGAGCTATATATATATTTTGAAAAGAAACTAGTTATTTATAGTCGTTAGAAAGCCTCTGATGACTAAAGCAGTCAATCGATTCAAATAACCATATTGTTCGGTTGTAGTTCCTGTAAAATTTTCGAGTGTTCATCATAGATGAATATCAATCTATTCACTTGGTATGCCCAAATGGTCGACTGATTCAGCTTAAAAACTATTTTTGGTAGTTTCAAACCTAATGAAATTTGAACCGATTAAATATAAATCAATCCAATTTATGCATACAATATGTCATAACCCAATTCTGGGTTATTCCCTAAAATTCACTTTTTAAAAAAATAAAAAAAATAAAGGCTGGCAACGTGGAGAAAGCAAGCCGAGGAATCAAGCTGCAATTGTAAAGGAAATTTAAGGACTAATTGTACCCTATTATGCCAAAAAATGGAGAAACAATACAAATTCAAGGCCAAATTAAATGATTATTGGATGAATTTGCATAAAAATTAAGTCCAAGAACATAATTAAATTTTTAATAGGCTAATTTGATTTAATCATAGGCCAAATTGAATTTTAATTATGTTTAAGAATTAATTTCGGTCGAATTGAAGGATTTAATTAAGTGCAAGGACTTAATTATACTTTAAATGGGTCAAATTAATTTTATTTGGGGCTTAATTGGTAAATATTAAGTTTGGGAGCCTAATATGGGTTTAATTGAAAAGATTGGAATTTTTAGAGACCACATTTAATTTTTACCAAGTTGATTGATTGAAATCAGGGGCCAAATTGCAAGAAAATTGAAATTTTAAGGTCAATTAGGGGTTAAATTGTATAAAACCGAGACTAGGGACCACAGTGCAAAAGGTGCGTAAATTCGAGGTTCTAATTCAAGTTCGGCAGTGGATAAAGTGCACTAAATCAAAAGTATAGGGTCAATTAGAGGTGCAATTAAATCAAATTTAAAAAGGGAGAACTGAAATGAACTTCGGCCAAAAACAGAACTATAGCACTATTCATCTTCTTTAATTTTCTCTGAAATGACAACTCAGGGAGGCTACTTTGCAGGTGCATTTAATGCATCTAACGTCCATCAAAGTTGACAAATCTTGCACGAAATTGATCCTCTGCAATTTCTCTATAACCCTATATGGCCCGTTCAGGCTTAATGACAACCCATCGATGCCGGCACCGGCCTAAATAGGCCAACTTAGTCAGCCTTTTCCTGCAAATTTGACAACTCGGGATCCCCACTTTAAACCAACGGTTGGGATCCTTCCCAACTGAATCAAGGGCTGCAATTTTCCCTCAGTGTAAACAAGATTGCCCAATTCCACCGCTTATAAATAGAGGTGGATTTCATGCCCTAAGGGGGAAGAAAATCGAGTCCAAAGTAAGCCAAAAAATAAGCCTCTTCCCGGTTTTGTCACCTTCTCTCTGTCTTTCTCTCTCTCACTCTTCGTCGTCCCAACAACCAACCGCGGCCACCACCACTCTCACCAGCGTCTTTTCCACCACAACCTCTACCACAAGCAACCACTCGACCACCGCACGTGGTGGTCGCACCACCTCTTTATCTCTCCTCTACAAAACTCTTCTGCTCTGCCACCGCGACCCCAACAGCAGCAGCAGCACCAACAACCACCTCGTCCAGCCACTTTCGTCCTTCCCAACAGCAGTAGGGGCAACGACTCTCTTCTCAGCTACTCCAACAGCTCCAACTGTGAGCAACTCAAGTACCGACCACTGTAGCAGCAGCTTCAGCAACATGAGCAGTAACAGCTCCGGTGAACACTCTCCATCAACGTCGCCACCAACCTCACGTCGTCCTCCACGCTAGCCAACCACCACCGCCACGCCGGGTGGTCCGCTCCCTTTCCCCTTTTTCTTCTTTGGCTTCTTCTCCTTGCAGAGTTCCTCTGTTCTAGTGGACTTTGGGCCGGACCAATTCTGGCCTAGACAAAATGTCTGGGTCGGGCCTAGCCCATGCATTTAATATATATATTTATTTATAATATAATATTTAAAAATATATATAAAAAAATCTCGAAACTTTTAAATTAATTTTCTTTTTCTAAAGACAAAAAAAAACAAAAAAATATGTTTTGTTTTCATGTATATGGCCAAATTCTAAAACTTTTTCATGCATGTTGTCATAAAAACAAAAATTGCATCTTTCTCATGTTTTAAAATACAAAATGGATATCGTAACCAGTTTATGATTATCCATTAGAATTTGGCCAAAATATCAAAAACCCTTTTACAAAAAAAATTTTAGGGTTCAAATGTAGCCTTTAATAACCTAGGAAGATGTGTCTTCCTCTTGCACATCCAGTCCCTTACTCAGACTCTCGCAGACCATAGGTTCCTAGTAACCATAATATTAGGTGGCGACTCCTGAATATTAATCGTAATTTTATGATTAAATCCAAAACCTATTTCCAACAAACAACACCTCACACAGGAGGTAAGATAAAAGCCTCCGCCGTCGCCAAACGACATCGCGATGTGACCCTGCAACATAATATAGAGTGTGTGAGTTCATTTTAGTTTGCAAGATGTAAAGATTTACCAATAAGCATTAAAATGAATCCTTAATAACTAAGTCTTCACATGCATTGTATCTTAGACTTTTTAATTGATTTCTTTATTCAATTCCTTATGCTTGTTGATGTAATATTTAAACTTAATCTCATCCAAGCATATCATTGATCCATTGTTATTTAATTGTTATCATCAAAATACATAAAATATTAATATGTGACCTAAAGGTCAACAATTATCACTTAAAAGCAAATATGTGTATGAATATATGATAAGGAAAAATGTGTTTTCAAGTGGTCGATTAGTAGTGACCATTAAATGTGAATCGACATTCGATTTAGAAATGAAGATTGGTCAAACAAACAGCTTAGGGTGAACTGATTAGAAAACACAAGTTTTGAAATGATCAAAACAAATTAATCATTGATGAACCGATCAGAAAATGAGGTTTTAAAACCAATTAATTAAAATGGACTAATTTTAACACAAGATCTTGAAAAAGATCGGTTGAAAACAAATCATTCACGAGTGAACTTAGTAGAAAACATAGGTTTTGAAATCAACTAGTCAAAATAAACCGCTAATGGGTGAACCAATTTAACATAAGATTTTGGAAAAAGGTAGTTAAAAAACGAATCACTTATAGGTGAACCGATTAAAAAACTCAAGTTTTAAAATCAACTAGTCAAAACAAACCGCTCATAGGTGAACAAATTGAACACAAGATTTTGAAAAATGATTGGTTGAAAATAAATTGCTCATGGATGAACCGATCAAAAAACACAAGATTTTTAAATCGATTTAACAATCCTTTAAATTTATCTCATGTTGATGGTTAGGATGCAAAAATAATCAAACAATCAATATCCATCAAGTCATTTTGTATCAAAAAATTAAACCATACAATCAAAATCAGAACATAAATTTTAGGATTTCACTTAATGGAACAATTCAAGAAGAAGCATCTTATGTAATCAATCAACAAGTCAACGAGTAATTATACATGACAACAATTAATCAAGTAATTAGTAACACAAATCAATGGTTGATCAATCATTCAAGTATTGATTTGGTAAACATCAAGACCAACACTCGTCTCGGGAATCCTTAAAAATTAATTTACAATCTTATCCTCCCAACTCCATCATGAACATCACAGTCCGACTCAATTTGCTAGATATTGTCTGTTTTGGGCCTTACTGCCCTCACAAATTTGTTCTTGGTGACCATGCATGGCCTAAAACGTGTCTAACAAGTCCACAACCAACACTACTAATAAGGTCAACTATTAAATCCTCACATGTCGATGTAGGATATAAATCCACCCCCCTTCAAGGAGCCTAGCGACCCCGTGGGCACAACCGGACAACCAGTAAGGCCGGCTCCGGGTTGTGACAATGAAACATTGATATAGTGAAATTATTGTTTTACCCTTGTCAGACGATGAAATTATAATTTTACCACTGAGCTATTCACATGTATTGTTAACACGAGAATGCCTTTCACAGGCCATCATTATTGGTGGCTCAACATCAATTCTGGCAACATTTTGGCACAAGGTTGGTTATTCTTGATAAGTCGAATTTACTCTTTGTCCCAACAAAGAAGAAGAAGTTTACTCAAGCAAAACTGGATTTCATTGATGTCTAAAGGCTACCCCTAAAGTTACGACAAAATAAAACATAATATAGTCCTAAGATAATAACCCTAATGGTCTCATATTGCACTGCAAACCAATGGGCCTTAACTAAAACTTAGCCAAACACAAGCTTAATGCCTAAAACAAGCCTCAACATTGATTTTAGGTCAAAATTTGGATCTAGACTTGCTTGGATCATATCAAGGGAAGCCAATATATTCCACACATGCTTCTAAGAGCATTAAAAAATCATTGTATTAACTAAAATCCATAATACACAAGGAAACAAAGTTTCTTCAATTTTTGCACATTTTTAACAGATTTCAGTTATAACTTCAAACATGTCATTCTTCTTTGTCTGAATGAATTAGCAGGCTTACCATATATCTCCAAAAAAAGTATGAATGTCTACTTTCCAACCCAGTTAGAATATTAGCATAATTCCTTCTTTATCTAAAGATATATTCCAAATAGTAAATGAAGGTCCAGATAGATAAGTTTGACAAGATTTATCTAGCAACTTTAACCCTCTAAAATAATCCCTTACCAAACTCCGATTTACTTGAACTTTTAACCCATTGTATAACAACATGTCTAGAAACTCCTATAAAATGTTTAGCTTGATCCAACAATCTAATTAAAAGTTATGCTCGATAATGTAAAACTGAATAGGAGGAAAGTTTACACTAAAATTCAAATCTAACATTGCTTGGATCTTTTCTTTTTTCTTTTTATATTATGTATCACCATTAATAAGGATATTAGTGTCTTCTTCAAACAAACCATAATCTAAAAAGTCATCAACATCGACAATCATATCATCTTTTTCTTTGAACTATTCCTCTAGTTCGATCAAAGCATTTATTGAAGTCATGTTACACCTTGTAAGATTAGTTTGTTTTGAAGTATAGATGTTGTTGTTGTCCTTAGTCTTTGCCACTATATGTTTCTTTATAAAAGGTAATGGTTTTCCCCTATTAGAGTGTTATTTAATTAACACTGTTTTTTTATTTCTTTCTTTCTTATTGTAGGATTGACAAAGACTTGGGTTAGTGTTATGTTACTTATTTCTTTAGTTCAAGCACCTTAGATGTTGACCAAGCATATAGGACAACATTTTCTTATTGTTATTTGACATCTAGTCTTACTTTAGCATTAGGTGTACTCTTCACTTTTTCAACTTATAAATAGGTTTTTTTCACAAACTTTTTAACTATCTCTATGATTTTCTTATCTACCTTTCTAGAGGTTTATTCAGTAATATATTTCTTTAGTAGGTCATGGTCCAATGTAACCTCTTGAGATGAAGATGTTGTTGGGGTAGGAACCCTCTCCACTCTTTCTACAAATGTTTTTTATTATTGTATGATTTTTTCTTTAGTAGAAATTAATCGTCAATCATCGTTATTGATTTGTACATAATTGGGAGCAATCTCTAACATAGATCGATCTTGGGTGCCTCTTGTTACCAACCTAAATAGTGATTGAGGTTGTTTATTATTAACCACTTTATTGATATCTTCAGCATTCAAAACCTCTCTTTTTGATGAGGTGCATGATTGTTCATCATCTTTTTTTGCCAAGATTTTTAGGCATTGTATTCTCCTAAACTGAACTTTGGATAGGTTTCCTTGTTTTCATCTCCTTTTCATATCTAGGAGATAGTAGTGGTTGATGACAATATCATCATCCTCTTCATTGTTAAGTTAATATGATTTATATTGTTGCTAGTGTTTATGTTAGTCATTGTTAACTAATCTTTTAGGCCTAAATATTTTGGCATGTCACTGAGTTAATACATGTTTAGATTTGTCATATAGGTCTTTGGAATGATAATATAACAAGTATGGCACTTATATACCTCATAAAGAGGTATGTTCTGCACTTTTATCACCATTTTTTTTTGTTTTGCCATTATTTATATATTTTCTCCTAGTATTATTATCCATTAATAATTCTAGCCTCTATCATGGTCGATTATGTTTTACCTCTTACAATTCTCTTTAACCAATAAGTCGTTTTAGGTTAGGGGTAACCACTATTATTATTACTTTGGAGAATGAGTTGTTATTTACTTTCATCTTTTTGTTTAGAAAATGAATACAACAAGTTTTTAATGCCTTTTAAATCTAGTTTATAAAGATAACAAAATTGTTAGTGTCATGCCACTTTTAATACTTCTTCCTTTTAATTTAGTCAAATGAGGGGGGGTGTAATGATTGTTAGGGAGCTTAATTTTCCCCCATCAATTGATCAAATATTTTCTCAACTCTTTTTATGTCATAAGAGTATTCATTGTTTTCTTCAACCATTTGGGTAGCTTTTGTTTCTTTGCTACTAGGTTTAATAGCTTTTCTAGGCTTTTTTAATGTTGTTATCTCAAATAGTCTTCCCTCTTTTATTTTTATGATTGATATTAGTTGTTGGATTTCCTCAAACTCTTTATCTAAGTCTAAATTAGTTAGGGAATGTAGATTCACGACATCGTTTGAATAGTCAACTAGGTATGTTCCCCTAAGTGGCTTCTTTTCTACTTGTTTTGCTAACATCTTCTTGTAATGAGCAGCATCGTCTGTTAGGGTGTAGATGTTTAATTATTTATTTCCTATAAATCGTTTCCTTATGTTCTACTACAGCCCTTTTAGAATGAGTATAATTCACTTCTACTTTATTATTGCTATAATGAACTTAATTTTTAATGTCTTTAATCAAAAGGCATAACCCTCAGTTGATTCCATAAGTTCTAGACAATTTTGGCTAAGTCATTAATGTTACCTCTGATTCTGTTATGTAAAAGTGCTCATGGAAACGAGTCTCTATCTTTTCCTAACCATTGATGGAGTTGGGTGGCAGCATCAAGAATTAATGGAAAGTTGTCTTGGTTAATGATAAGCCAAACAACTTTAACTCCACAAAGGGGTTCACTGCACCATCTCCACTTTAGTTTATAAACTTGATGATGTGTTCCCTCATAGATCAATTTTCATCCTCAAAGAATTATTTGAAATCTACAATCTTTATTCCTCTATAAATTAGGTACAATATATTAACTCATTCAGGATACGTACGATTGGATATAGGTCTTGTTATCTATCATATTTCTAGCCTTATCTAGCTTAAGTATTGGTTTAGTTTAGTACCATCTATCATTCTCTCGCTTGATTGACAATAGGGGTTTGTTGTGCAAGGTGGTTGAGATTTCTTTATTGTGAAGTAGCCTATAAGGCATGAAACTACCCACTTCTAGGTTGTTGCTAAGGAAAATAGGTTTATAGGACCACATAATTGGCACATGGTTGCTTATGTATTTGTAAAGTAGCTAGTATATTAGTGGTTATCATGTCTAAGTTGTGGTTTTTCTATACTTAATAAATTGCATATAGCCTATAAGAGGCATAATAGTTTTCAAAACCCATACCAGAGTGTTTATGACTACAGAATTTCCTAGGACTTGCCTTCTAGGTATATAGGTCAACAAATTTCCAAACATGCTCTATCACGATTTATTATAGATCTAATTCAATTGATTATGGCCTGCATAGATCTATTACCCATCATGATAAAGCCCTATTTAGGAGCAACCATGATTTAATGGTACTTTTCATAATGTAGCTCTCTGTTGTAGTGATAAATTAGATGATGACGATTCTTTTGTGTCAAATCTAACACTTGTGTATTCATAGAAATTTATGGTGATGAAGGAATATCATGTTTTTCACAACCAATAAATTTATCTCTTTGTTACTTGTGTTAATTGCTCATTAAACATAGTAGTAACAACAAGTTTACTTGTATTTGTTTTTGTGACTTTTTTGTTAGTTAATGGAACAAATATTGAATTTTGTCTCACTAGGTGTACCAATCTATTTAATCAATTTAGATATTTCAAAATTAATTAAGCTACTTGTTCTTTGTTTTTTCCTTTCAAAAAAGAGAAACTACAACTAGGAATTTAATCCTAAAAAGAGACAAGTAAGAGCCTCATAAAATCAAGTGGAGAGTTGGAATACCATGACCCCAAACCTTAAGAAAAGGTTATCTATTTCGTGGGAATACCAAGACTCTAAACCTTAAAAAAATGTTATCTATTTTGTTTACCACCATGCATGAAAAAAAGACAGATGTTTATGAAGAGAAATTACAAGGAACTAAAAGATAATGAAAATTAAAGAAGACAATAAAGCAAGTAAATACTAGAAAAAAAGATAAATTGAATTGAATAAATTAGAATATAATTGGTTTTAACTTTCTTTTCTTTGTACGACAATAAACAAGTATTGTTTTTATCTATTGATATATAAATGATTTTTTTTATGTAAATACACACCATATGCAAAAACACATGTTTAATGTTATTTGGACAACACAAGCTGTAGAAGCAATTATACATCCTCTAATAAGGGGTAAAAATTAGGTTTGGCAAAACAACTAACTTCCATTCTAAATCTTTTAGATGATTCCAAACTTCTATAACTCATGCCTATATTATGCTTTTATTAAGAAATACTCTAAAAGGCATGAGAAAAATATTGTTCCCACACCATTGTTCATTAAGGAACAAATCTTTTTTTATAGGCCCAAATTAATAGCCAATTAAAGAACATTTATTAAGGAAGGAATAGATACAAAGATAGGGGACTAAGATGAAAAAAATGACAAAGGAGATGATTTTTTCTAAACTTGGGGCTAAACGTACACTTTGGTCCTCTAACTTTATGAATTATAAACTTTCATACCTTAATAACTTATGAAATTCAATTTTGGTTCCAAACTTTATTCTTCTTATTTTTTGGTGTCTTGTTTGAGAAAGAAGAGAGAAAATAGTTGAATTTCGGTGATAGAGAGAGTCTCAATTGAGAGCGATTTCAGCCACGAAAACGGGTGGTTTTGGTGTCAATACATTCCTATTGATAGAAAAAGTTTATACAAGATATGTTTTTTCTTTAACATGCCTGAAATGATAGATCTAAATCCAAAAATAATTTTTTTTCAGGTTGATTGTAAGCTATAGAGCAAATTTATAGTTATTAGAGGCTATAAATATGTTTTAGAAAGTCTTTAGGGTGTTTGTTTTTTCAAATTAAAATATGATTGAAAATAGACTTCTCTTAACCTGAAATAGCTCGATTTTTTAGCAACTAAAGATTGTTGGAATCTAGGCAATACAAGCAATACATTGCCTTTTTTTAAATTAAAAAAAAAAAAGCATTAATCACCTACACCTTAAGAAAAAAAATAAGGCCTAGAAGGGTAGGTTACTCCAGACCCGCGCACTTGGACCTTTTTCTAAAGACCTAAGAACTCTGAGACTTCCTAGCAAGGCCTTCTTGCTTTTTTATCTTTTTTTTTATTTTTATCCATTACAATTATATTTTTTTCTTCCTCTTGTTTTTTTTTTCTTATTTCATCACTTAATATTTAATTGATTATTAATTAAGTATTGTAATTTATTTCAATTTCATTTTTTTCTAACCACTTTGATAATTTATTGGTTATTGATTTTATAGGTGTTTATTTTTTATATAAAAAAATTATTAAACTCAATTAAATTCATAACTCGGATCACAAGTTTAACTGATTAACTTTGACTAGGTAGGGATTGGACTAAATAAAAAAAATATTGCATAAATAGTTATTGATTTATTTAATTAGATGTATGCATGAACTTTTTGAATTTTGCTTGGGATTTTATTAAATACAAAAACATGTAAAAATCTACATATACATAATTTTTTAAGAAAAAAATATTTAACCTATAGAGAAGAGAAGCGCGGATCAAATAGTTATAATGAAACCTTGTCTTTTATAAAAAAAAGAATAAACTCAATGAATCAGTTTTTGGCCGAAGAATGTCCTAAGAGATGGGAGAAGAAACCTACTCGTGCAGATTTCTTGCATGCATGAGTAGATATTTCGAGTACAGACTCGCATCCAGCAATCATGCAACAGTTTTTGGTTAAGAGATAATGGGAAAAACCAGGTCAAGCATTTCTTACACATGCATGTGGCGATATATGGAGCATAATGTCATATGAAGCACACTTTACCTATGCAATAAAATCGATAACCACTAAGCCACGTGTACATAACAGCCCTTGTTCAAAATCCAAGATCGAATGTAGGCCATTCATCCATTTTCCTTGCACTCTTGGGCTGATCAAGGGTCTTCTTTTTATCATCATTAGGACAGTGAGTACAGGAACCCATCAAACAGGAAATACTAGAAGCAAAAGCTTCATCACAGCATTTGGTGTCAGCTTCTACTTTGGCCGGATGACACTACACAAGATATGCAAGAAAACATACAGTTTCAGAACCACGGAACTTATAAAAAAAAAAGTAGCAGGATAGTGCAATTCATGTTCCTATAATAATAATAATAAGCTTGTGCCTTAGTATGAAAAACACTGGTCAAGTGTTGTATAATTCATGTATTTGGACTCCAGACAACAGACGATATACTCTGATGTCCAAAGAAATGAGCTGAATCTTTATATGTGCAAATTTTGGTGTGGATTTTTACTGATTTTTCTGTAGAAGAGTTAAAATCCTTAGCCATGGTTGCACAATCAATTAGTTCAGAACAATCACATGGTTGCACACATTGCCAAAATGGAGGAAACTTTTCTGAGCACAAGGACAATAATGTAGGCATACGCAGAAATAGGACTTTCAGAGATGACATGGGGGAACAATAGCCCAAACCTGTTCAAAATTTCCAGCAGCTACAGTGTCATTGGGAAATTGATTACCGCTAAAAGTAGATAATACTGCAAGATTAAATACAGCCAGATTCTCAAAATTTAGATATTAGGAAAGACATGACCTAGAAGATTGGGCAAAAAGAAGCATTCACTGCACGATCACATATTGCATAAAAACCTGCCTTCGGAAAAGTTGAGATCAGCAGATATCTCAATGTCCACAATTTTACATGATCCTCCATCATCCAATTTTTGACTGGGTCCTTCATGTGGGAATGATTGTCTCGATAATTCAGAGTCTTCAGATAGAGTCGAGGTATTTATGCTCTTATCAATACACTGGACAGCAATACTCCCCTGAACTGCAGGTTTTTGGAGAATGGACAAGATTTGACAGGCTGCAAAGGTGAAAACTTGCAGTTAGTTTAAGCTTAACCAATATGGCAAAGCATCATAATTAGAATTGTGAATCACAAATACATAATGACTCTGACCTATTTAACTTTGGTTTTCACACAAAATGTAAGACTAGCATTCGCAGAAGTCTTTAATTCACACTGCATGCTAATGCTGGTTGACAAATACATTCCAAAGTAACTTTTTGATTGTCTTATGCCCAATTATGGAATGACATGTAAACTTTCTAAACACAACTTGATTTAGATAGTAGAACCAGAGATACTGGAAATTTTTTATATGTACAAAACCCATATAGTACAATCAAAGAGATCAGATTCAGAACTCAATAATGTTGTGAAATTGATGAACCAAGGAAAACAAAACACACCATTGCGTAAAGTTTTGTTTGTAGGAACAGCATTGCACAACTTGGTTCTATCTTCGATAGAGATGCTTCTTGAATTTGCATCTTCCCTTAAATAAGTGTTTTGATATTTTCCTGTCAAAAATAAAAATTCACAAGTTTTCAGCTACAAAAGCATTAAATTAAAGACAAATAAAAGGGCATTGCTCTCTGTCCAATAAAGTTGAGGTATCCGTGGTACATACAATCCTGCAAAGGCTTCTTTGTAGGGATTGTCTTAAGAAATTTCATCTCCTCATAAATGTACATGCTAAAATTTGAGTCTGCAGCTTTTGTTGAAAAGGCACTGTTTTGAAGTTTCTCTAAAGGTGAAATAAGTTTCAGGAGGAAAAATCAAACCCCAAGATACTGCTAAATTCCAAAGCAATGGAAATAAAAAAGGTTAAGTAAAATCCAAGTTCAATCAATAATACCTTCAGAACTCATTAATGGCTCGCCAACTTCTACCAAATATTTTGGCAGTGCAAGCTTGCTTCCGACTTTCACATCTTCTGACAAGCTGAGGAACTTACTGGTCAGGAAGGTTTTACCTTCACTTAATAAAGTGACCTGCATACTTGAACGGCTTAAGAAAAGCAGAAAGGAACAGTAAAAAATAAAAATAAAAATAAAAACAAAGTACTCTTATTCCTTAAATTATCGAGTACTATGCAAATGAATACGGTTACTGACAGAATACTTCATCAGAGTATAGACCATGTAATGGTTTATTTTTTAAATATAAGGTTCGTTTCTAATAGTTGGATTTCACAAATTCATTGCAGTTCTTGCAGCTTAGCACACCACACAAAGTTGCAAGCATGTAACTTAATCATTGAGCAGATATCTCAAAGTCATGACTTTCCCCAAGATACATAAATAATCAACAAATTTTGTGCAGAAAGCCAATATTAAGATTTTTCAAAACCCTACAAGCTACCACATACGTTAAGTTGAAAACCATCTAGGATAAAACAATTTCCAGTGGAACTCTCCCTAACTAAAGTAAATAGATGGTGTATATTAAAGAAGCTAAAGTAAATAAATGACTATCCAACCTAAGAAAGGCCATGTACTTCGAAAAAGCTTCGTTATTACCATGAAGTACATGAAAGTGGTTCAACATTAAATTAGGAAAGCAAACCAAAAGGGACTATATTAAATTGAAGCACTATGAATCCTAGGAACAACCAAGGAAAGGCTCAGATATAATGTAAAGCTTGTAGAGCAACCTGCATTCTGTAAGAACCACAAGAAGCAAGCCTGAGGATTCCACTGTGGTACTTCTTGGCCTTTTGAGTTATATGACTAGTGTACAGAGCACACCACTCTGCATTGCAGAGGTATCAAATGCAAAAGGTAGAATGGTGTAATAAAAGTCAGATTATCAGAATAGAAAAAATTATAAATCTGGAATGCAAAAGATATCAATAGATATATGTAGCTACGAGAGGAGCAACTTTAGGGTAATGATGACTAGGACTACTGGAGGGATACTGGTGATGAGAAATTGATATCGATCAATAACCTTACAGAACACTGGTTCAACAACCACCATGAGAGAGAGAGAAATAATCCACATCAACAATCATGCTGGCTAACCTTTTGCAACGGATTTGTTGTCGTTAATACCATTTGGCTGTCCATGCATTGTTCCCGGTTCTCTAGCATCGTTAGAATTATTTCCTTGAATGTTCAAATCCTCTAGAAGCTGATTTTCTCCTCCAGGTTCTCCAATGTCAACCAAATGAGCATCAAATGATATTGATTCACCAGAACTTATTATTTCATCTTTCTTGAGGAACCTACAATCTAATTGTCTCTTGCTTGCATCATACAGCATGATCTGAATGTACACCCAAAAATGAAGCTAGAGATTAATTGTTATAAGAAAGAAAGCAAAACTAAAAAAAAAATGTCATTATAGTAAATTCACACATTATTGTTTAACTTTTTTTAATAGGTTAAATGGCAAAATAAATTACCTAATAAATAATTAATCAGAGCAAAGCTTCTGGAGTGAATGATTCTTAGAATTCAACAAACAAGATGATTAGCCTTGCACATAAGACTGACTTGCGTAAGTCCTCAAACTAACCTGCGTCCCTAAGGATTCACGACTTGCAAGTCTTAAGAAACCATCGTGGTACTTCTTGGTCTTTTGAGTCATTTGCGTAGTGTATAAGACCTGCCATTCTGTGTTGAAAAAGGGAAAATGTTGACCATAAGTTTTCTAAAAGGGATGCAGATAGCACAAACATAACAAAAGAAACAGAATCCTAATTGAGAACCATCTTATTAATAGTAAACAGAAAACCATCATAAGAAGCATCCTTTGGTGTGCAAATCAAGCATGACATCACAGCTGTTAGAATCTTACACAACAGCTACACCAAACCATCCATGCACATGATGAGTATGACCATCTAACTGTAGTTCCCAGGAATCAATAGCATTGATGTGGTTTGTACTGATCCAAATGAGTAGCATGCCATCTGAACCAGATATGCTGTGCTTGATGCTTGGTTTGCCGAGCACTAATTTACCTCTTTGTTATTTTAAGAGATTCAACACGTTAATTTCACTACACACGGATAAATTAAAAATCAAAAGTGATACTTCTTGGCCCTTAGAGTCACTAGTGTAGTGTAGAGGACTTGCCATTCTATTCCAGAAAGAAGTTAGTGAGGAATCAAACTAAAAAAGAGCATAAAGAGTTGAAATTATAGAAACAGAACAATCAAAATGCAAAGAACTTTTAGAGCATCATACAAGATAAAGAAGCAACAATTTCCTAAATCCTTAATGATGACTAATTTGACCTCTACAATTGCTTCAAGGTAGGAATGACATGGTTACATGATGCTCCCTCATTTGTTAAAACATGAAAAAGAAAAAAAATCAAACAACACCTTCAAAGAAAATGGAAAAATTCTATTCAACGACAAACCTGTTGCACTTTTTGACACATCTGGACTGCTCTCTGGCACTGCATACCTTCGCAGTTCACTCTTCTTGATCTCTAAAACATAAGCAACCATCACAACTTAGCCCGATACAAGTTCAAACACAAACTATTATCTAACTTAGGCCCATAAGAATTAGCATCTCGATACTGTCATCCTAAGAACATCGAGAGAACAAACAACATGATCATTTCTACAAAAACAATAAATTCATCAAACAACAAAATAAGTAAAACTAACCTTTGATGATCTTTTGCGACGTGCTTAGACAATCCGGTCGTGCTTCATTCTTCTCCACGGTTTCCTCTCCACCTTTGACCACAAAAATTAGCAATACATTTGAATTATAAAATTGTCAAAACAACAAATTCAAAAACAGATTATTGTTAACATCACTACCGGGGGAAGAAATCGAAGGATTTCTAAACTTTTGTCGACGCATGAAGCCAAACCTTTCGGTAATTTTCCTATCTCTTCCGTGAAAATTCAAATCTGATACCGGTAGCTTATTATTACTATTATTATCACCACCGACCTCAGGATCTCCAACATCAACAAGAAAGGAATTGAATGTTAGGGTTTCACTGGAACTAACAACTTCTTGATCCTTCAAGATTCTGCATTCTAATAACTTCTCGCACTCGTCAAACAGCATGACCTAAACACGAATTTGACAAACGAAGCAAGCGCAGAAAAGAAATAAAAATACGGAAAACCTAATTCTTACGAATTTAACATGAAATTGAAAGCTCGTATGAATTTACCTTGTTTGTGGAGAAGTGAAGATCTAAGAAACCATCTTGATAGATTTTTCGCTTTTGCTTGATGTGCTTTGTGTAGGTTACGCTCCATCTCTGCTTCTTCTTCTTCTTCTTCCAATCGATATCCTCCATTATTGAAGTGTTTTTTGTGGTTTCGGAATTCGAAATCTGAGGAAATGATGTCAATATTACAAAACGCAATTTCTACTTGGCGGGAAGGGAAAATTATAAAGCCAGTGAGGCGTTATGTTTTATTTCCATTTTGGAAGGTTGGGATGAATCAAAATGATGTGCATGAAACGGTGCTGTTTCGGACCGCCATTTGCTTTACATTTGCATATTCGTCCGTGTCTCAAGAGAGGAATTTATTAAATTTTCATCTTTCTTTAAGATTGCTCTCAAAAGATTGTTCCAATCATAGTTTTGAAATCTGGCCCGGCGGGTCAACCGAAGATCCGGCTGACTCGAAGCTGGAACCGGACAGGATTGAAGACAAAATATGGAAAGGAAAAACCTAATGTGACCCGGCAGGTTGACTCGGCAAGACCCGGTCAAAAACCTGATTGCAACCCATTGATTTTTGTTTTTTTACTAAAACAACATCATTTTGATTAAAAAAAGAATTAATCCGAGCGACTCAGTCAAAACTTGAAACTCGGGTCTTGAATCAAGCTAGCCACTAAGCCGAGCCTAAAAACTATGGTTCCAATAACTCTCACGCCTTTTATATCAATAAAAGTAAGCTGGTATTTTACATGCAATAGTAATTTCAAAGGTAAGCGAAAAACATCAAAAAAACTGATTAAATCGAGAAAATTAGAAAAAAATAACCAAAAAAACCGAACCATGAAAAAAACTGATTAAACCGATTAGAATTTTGAAAAAAATCAACAGGTTCGGGTTCGGTTTCGGTTTTATAAGCCTGAAACCAAAAAAACTGAACCGAACCCAAACCGAAAAAAACTTGAGCCAAACCGGAAAAAACCGAGTCAAACCAAACCAAACCGGAATCGGTCAGTTTGAACCGGTTTTTGTTCTAAAATAACCGAACCAAAACCATTCGGTTTGAACTGGTTTTGATTTTTTTAAATCGATATGGTTACTTTTTTTTTATAAAAACCAAACTGAACTGAAAATAATCACCCCTAAGTAATTTTAGTAAATTGGTCACACTTTCTCCCGTGAACACAACCCCGCCATGTTTAGCTTATGTGAACTCTTGCAAAGATTTTTGGTATAGAAACACATCACCAAGAAAACCAAAAAAAATAACTGAAAAAAATTAATAATAAAAAAACCAATTAAACCGATTAGAATATTTTAAAAAAAATCGGTTCGGTTACGGTTTCATAAGCCTGAAATAAAAAAACAAACCAAACTAGTTTAATTAAGAAATAAATCAAACCGAACAGGAAAAAACCCACTAAAAGTCCAAAAGAAGTCCAAAAAAAATATAATTTTCAGTTTTTAATATAAAATAACCAAACCGAAACCGGTCGGTTGGGTTTTAGTTTTTAATTTAAAATAATTAAACAGAATCGAACTGAAATCGGTCGGTTGGAACCAATTTCAGTTTGATTTTGGTTTTTTTTATATTTTACAAAATTTTGGTTTGATTGTTTTTATAGGTAAAAACTGAATCGAAAATAATCACCCCTACCAAGTTCTTCTCATGTTTGACTTTCCAATAATTATATGACTAACATAACACCATACGACCCTCTATATCCTTTCCTCCAATAGCTCAAGGTTAAAATTGTTGTAACTCGACTAACATCATCTTTTTCTATCTTCTTAGATACATGATAATCAAAGTTCTGAGATGTGCCCTTTAATAGTCAAAACAATTTTGAATTATAAGAATCAATTCCAATATTAGTTGTCAAAAACATGTATGACATATTTTTGGTTTCACATCAATATCAAGTGATCTATAATTAAAGTACCCTTTAAATATTAAGATGTACCCCATGGTTTGAGGTTTAATCTCCTCTAAAACATTAGTTTCAACCATTAAAGTTTTCTTTCTATAGTTATCGGTGTTGCCCACATTTTCCTCCTACTATTAACTATAAAATATTTAGTAAAGAAACCATATAATCCACTCCAAAAAAACAACTTCATCTATGGAGTGAAACTTCACCATCACTTTCTCAAAGTTGCACTCTTTCCTATCCATAAAACCCATAGTCACTTTTTATAAAGACATTGTTAACCAATTTACCTAAGCGCAACGAAGTTGCGTTCCCATCCCAGAACCTCTCTTCTTTTTAAAACTCTTATTGGAACAATTTTAGTGACTTTTCTCTTATCACTACTACTAGGATTACTAGTTTTAACACTAACATTGACACCAACAACCATGTTGCTAACATTTTCAACAAAGTTTGATATACTATCTTCCTCAGAATCTCCATTACCCTCCTTTAGATTAACATCTTCTTTAGATGTATTTTGGTCTCATCACCTACCCTAACATCACCCGAAAACATTCATTGAGAAAGTTCCCAAGCAAACTTACTGATAGGGATACAATTTCAACAGTGAACAAGATCTGGTTAGATTTGATATTTTTAAGAACATGCACAGATAAAATTGAAGAAGTATTGAAATCAAAATTTACCTAGATTTTTATGCAGAAAGCACTTGCTTATATATGAAAAAGGGATTACATGACTTAAGGAAAACAAATCTGGTGGTGGATTTTGTAGATCTTGATCGTAGATGGTGGTTTGTGTAGATTTAGAGTTGGTTTATAGGTTTTGTAATTGTTTGTGGCTACAAAATAAAAACAAAAAAAGAAGAACAACGTCTGCAAACAGAGGTTCTACAAGAAGGGAAAATGTTGGTGAAGAGATTGAAAAATGTGGATGATGAGAATAATTGCTTCACTGGGTTATCAGGAGAGTAGGGATGAGAAAAGAGGATAAAGGGGTATTTTGGTCAACAAAAGATTAATCGGTCTTCTAGCTTCAATCTTTTTTTGCACAAGAATATTAAAAATAGGTCAAATATGCTTTTGAGAACCTCTGGTTGGATCATAGTTTTAACATGGATCCCACTTTTTCAAACCTACATTTTAATGTTTATGAAACATTTATTTATTGTGATTAAACCACACCACACTTTCTATTACAAAAACAAATACTCTCTTAACAATGAAGAAACAAATAGAGAAAACAAGATCATAGTGTTTGGTTTCAATTACATTAAACTCATGACTTTTAACTTGTCAACTTTAAATCTTTTTAAAACATGGAAGATTTAAGGGATTTTCATTAAATATATTTTATTAAATATAATTATTTGATACTTATTTAAAAGATAATTGTTTGATATTTATTCAATATTTTATGAAAGATAATTATTCAACATTTCAACTTCTGATTTTCATTTGGTTGCTTATTTAAAAGCAATATATTAGGGATTTTTTTGGTATCATTTTATTTTTTTTATGTTTTCAATTTTTAAGCTTTTTTTAATTTATTTCCTAAAACTTGAAAACTTATTTAGCCGACTACTTTTTAAGAAATTATTCATGGTTTCAATACTTGAGTTATTAGACTAACCACTAAGATCTTTGGATTCAAAACTTGGATGCTCTAGATCTAACCCCAATATGCCATGAACTTCACCTAAACTTGACCACATACACCTTATATCCAATCTTAGTTTTCATCTAAAGCACCAAATTCAATCCCATTTTGAAACTAAATCTAGGCTCATCAAATCGTATCCCAACTTAAACCCTATGTGATCCAAACTTGGTCTATATATAGGTTTTGACCCACATCTAAATATCTTAAACCTCAAACCTCATGCTCCTCAAACTAGGTCTAGCTCTTAGTTAGAACCATGGTGTCCTAAATCGACCTTTGCTCAACTTTAGACATTCGAAATTGATCATGAACCAAACTTTGATCACATTGGACTTGATTTCAGTTTGAACACCTACATTGGCCTTGTTCGAACCTTGAACCTAATCCCTAGTACAAGTCTTGACCAAAAAACCTAAGTGCATAGGACCAAATCTTAAACTAAACTATGAGATACATTCATATCTCGAACCTTAGGCACCACTAACTTGTTCATGGTCCCAACCCCAGTACCGATATTGATGCGACCCTCAAAATATTGTCCTGGATCAACTCTTGAGATGCCAAACTAAACCTCAGGTCATCCAAATCAATTCCTGAACCTAAAAGGTATGTGTTAGACCAAGTCTTGACAAAAAACCAAGCACCCTAAACTTAGTCTTTGATTGACTTCTAAGGGTCCTAAGGTAGGTCCTAGCCCATGTCTCAAGCATTTTGAACTAGGTTCTACATAAATCCTCACCATAATTCATGCCCCTTTCGTAAGTCTATAACCTAACATGACTTCTAGAAATATAGAGTGACATTGAAAGAACTAGTTTTGAAAACCATTTTTTTATTGTTTTGGAAATTTTCAAAGGTTGTTGCTAATTTTTCTTTTAAAACATCGCATATAGTTCTTAAAAATTTGAATATAAAAAATAGAAAATAAGAAACAAAAACAATACCAAGTAGCTCTTTAGCTTGTTTATAAACAATACAACTCTCTTGACAAATAAACTCATCTTTTCATCTCAAAGTTTTAATCTCATTTAACTTTCTATACATAATAAGTGATGCAATTAACTGTATGTCATTTCATCTATGTTTAAATTACTTTGAAATATTACTTTTTATTTGAATATAAATAAATGAGAAATTGGATTGAAATAATCAAAGTAAGTTATAATTAGTAGTAGAATAGTAAAATAATAATAATTTGATATTTTATAATGGAGTTTTGGGACATTCTAGATAAAATCTTCAATGAGGAGTAAATAAAACATATGAAAAGAAAAAAAATGATAAAATAAATCAATCTAGTCACTCAATCGAGACATATTAAGTGTCCAACCCAAATCCAGACCCAACATGAACATTAAGCCTATAAAAAAGTAAGTCACTATTTATTTAAAAAAAAGAAAAAGAAATCCTCAAGTAGACAAGAAGTAATTAAGCCACAAGCAAAAAGTCTAT
>Ga0325411_1001048_pt1 | contig 30207 bp, 29 predicted proteins | sample PopdelMetagenome_13_FD_206181 | JGI IMG/M metagenome (GOLD analysis project Ga0325411, IMG submission 206181) | Populus deltoides microbial communities from Bellville, Georgia, United States - Xylem-PdIQD-R4 | ecosystem: Host-associated > Plants > Phyllosphere > Stem > Wood/Secondary xylem...
ATCAATCCCCCACTCTTCCACTTACATTCAACCCCATAAAAAAATTACTATATTTGAAGCAATCTTACAAAAACTTAGACTGGATATTCTTGGAAATTATGAACAACATTCTCATAAAGAAAAAAAATATTAATTATTAGAATTTCCAAGTACAATATTCTCATAAAAGAAACAAAAATTGCCAAAAAAAATTAATTCTTAGAATTTCCAAGCAAAAAGTTCTCAAAAAGAAAGAATAATAGCAAAATCAATGAAAGGCTTAGAAGACATGAACAATGTACAATCAAGGCTGCATGTTCATTTCAATCACTGCAATGCCATTCATAATCACTGAACCACAAGAACCTAACGAAAAAATCAACAGAAACTACAACAAAATTACGCTAAACAAAACCCTAAGTCACTGAAAAAATTACTTTTTTCTTTTTCAATTTCAGATTAAAAACCCTATCGGAAGGAGGGGGAGGAAAGGGGTGGATGAGATTGGAGTTCTAACTTACCGGAGAGAGAATCGTTGGGAGGTCACCGGATTTAGTCTTCCGACGGCATTTGACACTCTCCAAAGAGCTCCTTCTAGCCGGAGTCTTTAATTGCCGAGTAGAAATGAGTAAAGAGTTGATAAAACTTTACCAATGAACAGGGCCGCAGGGGAGGGGTTAATGATCAATGTCACGCTTTGTACCTGCCCGGTTGGGAGGTTACTTAGATGTTATCTTTAGTCCTACTACTTTACTTGTATTCAATTTAGTCCAACACTAGAAGGATTGGGTACCACGGTCGGACTTGGTGGCAATCATTGTTTTAAAACCTCATCTCACATGATGGTTTAATTTTTGTGATCTAAGGTCTAAACTAAGCCAGATTTTAATAAAAGTGAAAGAAGAATTGATTTGTTACGACTTGGATAAAAAGCTGATTCCTAACCTGATAAAATTCAGTAAAAATCTTTGATGTATTTTATAAATAATAATTTTATTTTTATTTTTTTTATATAAAAAAATAAATTAATCAGAATTAATTTGAGTTAACATACTTGACTCCCAGTCATAAACTTGTTTTGAGTCAACCCTGAACTTTCAATTTGAAAGGGCAACTCGACAAAATAAACATAGATAGAAATTAACTCGGGAAATAGTAATATAAAAATCCATATTTAAAATCTGATTTAGAAACTTGATATTATTAAATTCATGTTATCATATGTGAAAAGCTTAAACTAAAAAATAAAAAATGAAATTTTTTAATAATATTTTCTCAATAGTCAAAGTTTTTATTGTTGACAACGGTCAATTATAAAGAGATAATTTGTCATAATTAAGAAAATTTACAAAACTCAATTAAAAAAATATATAAAAATTATTTTACAAAAACTGCATTTCAAATTTAATTTTTTGATGAACTCTATAATATAAAACGCAATTTAGTATATTATCAAATACTTAACTGTGTTTTTTACACCGCAAATATCGAAGTTAAAACTAAACAAACACACCCTTAACTACAATGTTTTTTTAATAAACTATATAACTTTAATATACATGAAAATGAAAGATAGTGGAGGTTGATAATTGATTGGATGTTAATCCACTCGAACAGTGATTCTAAACTTGCTTTGTGTCAATTGATCTGAATTAGATTTAAAAACTATAATATAAAGGTTAACTTGATAATTATAGATTGAATTAATGTTTGCATTTGCTTAAACTATATATAAAAACAAAAAATGAAAATTTTAAATAATTTTTTCATCAATAGTCAAAGTTTTAGTTGTTGACTTAACTATCAATCACAAATGGAGACACAATTTGTCATAATTGAGGGAACAATATTTAACTACAATGTTTTTTTTTAATATATCTTTAATATACATGAAAATGGAAGACATTGAAGGTTGACAAATGATGTTAACTCACGTACATATTTAAAATAATTATTGTTAAATCTCTTACATGTTTAAACATATGCCACATAAAATTTTAAATTTAATATTCATAAGTATAGTAATTAAAAATTAGATAAATATATACTTTGAAGATTAGCTTGTAATGTGATTTTTTTAAATATATATCTAAATGAAAACAACAAAATAAAAATAGTATGTATAAAAAAGATAAAATATAGGTGAAAAACACTTGAAACAAAAACCCTAAACATTGTAAATATTATTTTACAAGGAAAAAAACGAGTAAATTTTTTTTATTATTAATCTATAAAAAATATCAATATATCCTTAATTTAAATATAAACTAAATAACCTTATTATAATTTCTTCTTGTCCCACATCATTAATGAATATAAAATACTATGGTGTAATCTTGGGGTATAACTTAATTGGTCATGCCCTGAATTTGCTTCTCAGAGATTATCAATTCGAGTTCTACAAACCTCAGGGTCATTGGAGACTTAAATGATCGTTAACTTCAAAACCCGTGGAATTAGTCAAAGCGTGAACAAACCAGCCCAAACACCTATAATAAACTAAAAAAAACACTGTGTTGCACCTCTAATATGCTCTTGGCTTTGCAACCTTAAGTTAACATGCAAATCTACAGGAAGCAAACACATTGTAAGATGTCAGTTTACAGGAAAATATTATATATAAAACCAATTAATGACTCAATTTGATCACAACTCAAGTTTGTTTATATCTATAGAATCTGCAATTTGCTTTCGAGATCAGCTATGACCTCAGAAGTTGGCAAAAATCTGTGAAACCCCTCCAGCAAATCAGGATAGTCTGCAAACAGCTCAACCACATCTCTGTACACATCGGCCACGTCCTTGCACTTGTTTCTGTATGCACATAAAGTCATCAAAAAGTCTTTGTAGGCCTCCTTGTTGATGCGCTTCTGCACCTTCCTTACAAAATCGACAGCTTCTTCATGGTCTATAGTAACCTTCTCGGCGGCCATTGATGCTTCTTAATTGATGCAATTCTGAGAAGGTTAGAGAGCCGAATAAAAGAACAGATTACCCTAATTATTATTATTATTGTTTTTGTATTAATCGGAGCACAATATTATATATATTTGTGCCCTATCAACTCTAATTAAGTCTATCCAATAGAGTAAGCATTAAAGAATATATATATATATATATATATATCTGGCCCATACCCGTTAAGAAACCACCTACCTCTCAAGTCTCAACGCATGGCCCAAAGCATTTGAAGTCCTTATGTTCAAATGCTTTTCAAACTAGTTCTCTGGATCAATTTTCTCTAAGAAATAAGAATATTATAGATATAGAAAGATTTTTAAAATATTTAATTTTGTTTTGATTTATTTTTATTTTTCAAAAACTTATAATAATGAATAGGAAAATAAAATTAACAAAGTAAATTATTTATTTTCCTAAAAAAGTTTCTATATCAAATGTTTGTTTCTTTGTTTTTTTGCAATTAGGCTGTCAACTATAGTTATTAAATCCAACCCTACCTCTACCCAATGGTTTGACTCTTGAAAGTTAAAATCCACGACTGGAGCAAAGTTTTGATTTGATCTAATTTTGACATTATTCTCTAACCAAATCCAAATAACTTTCAAATTAATATGCAAAACTCAATGCATACACTTATATTCAAAATCCAAATTAATGGGTCTTATCCTGATCTATTTTATTGCTCCGGAATGAATTATATTGATTGTATACCTGCTCCACGTATAATATATATATTTATTTTCAGTATAGTACTCATCTATTATTTCTCATTTTGCAAAATCCTAGCCATTAACTTGAAATGTTATATAAGTCAAGATTTAACCAGTGTTATGTATTAGGGTATGCTTGATACGTGGGTAAAGGAGTTTTCCACCTCTTTTGCTCTGCAGGGGTTTCTGGTGACAGCAAAAGAACCTGTTCCGGATAATTTGCAATCAATGACCGACTTCCAATTAATTGATGCTCTAAGAAATTATCTGTGGAGAAGGAGGTATGTCATTGTTTTGGATGATATATGGAATGTAAACGCTTGGGAAACAATAAAGTATGCATTTCCCGATTGTAACTGTGGTAGTAGAATTATCTTCACTACACGTTTAAGTAAACAAGTGCTAGTGGATGATGAGATTAAGAGACTTGTCAGAAAATCAAATGTTCGAACAAATGACTTCCCCAGTCTACGAAGAAAAAAGCAAAGTAGCTTACACAACATGTTGGAGGAACACCCCGTTCCACAAGCTTGAAGAAAAACATTAACAGACTAATGAAAATAATTGTAGGGCCCGTGATCAAATCAATTGCTCAAACGATAATCACAATTTATTTTAATTATGTTAAATTTTTATATATTAAAGAGTTTATATTGAAAAATAATTTTTAATATTGAAAGTAAGGGGGGTTTCTTTTTTATTTGACTTTAAATATGTCAATTAATCATGTTTTAGATAATGTTTTCATCAATAATTCAATATTACAGGATTAAGTTAATCAAGTTATTTAACATATAGATAAATTTAACATAAAACTTTTTTTTTTTTGCAAGCCATTGATATTGTCTTTCATTTTCAATTTTATTGGCCCACTCGGTGGTCTATGTCGGTCATCTCTGCCCTAACTTTCTTTATTCAAACACATCAATATTTTAATCAATGTATTTTCTTCTTTCGTAGTTATATAAATATATTTATATAACTATTGGAGACATAATTATTTCTGTCGTTAAAAATTACAGACGAAAAGATTCTGTTGGTGATTCAGTCGGTTTTCACCGATTTTCAGGTAATGATTTTTGTTTTTTTGGTTCTGTCCTTTATTTATATCCTTGCTATGCCCTGATGGATTGAACCTTGTGTCGTATGTGAAATGTTGTTAAAAAGGAAAGATTTTGTTTGTGTTCGTAAGAAAATGTGTTTTAAGATCTTGCTTGCTTGCATGCAGTGTTTGATTTTGATTGTTTAATTGGTGTGAGATTTAGGAAAGATGGGCCATTATGAAACCAACCACCTCTCAAGTCTCGACCCATGGCCCAGAGCATTTGAAGTCCTTATGTTCAAATGCTTTTCAAACTAGGTCTCTTGATCTGTTATAAGTTAAAACTCTAAGTAATAAGAATATTATAAATATAGAAAGATTTTTAAAATATTTAATTTTGTTTTGCTTTATTTTTATTTTTCAAAATTTATTATAAATCTTTATATAGAAAATAAACTAGAAAGAGGACTTGATTTTATACCTGCTCCACGTATAAGATATATTTATTTTCAGTATACTACTCATCTATTATTTCTCATTTTGCATAATCCTAGCCATTAACTTGAAATGTTATATAAGTCAAGATTTAACTAGTGTTATGTATTAGGGTATGCTTGATACGTGGGTAAAGGAGTTTTCCACATCTTTTACTTGTGTTTATAACAATTTCAAGGGTACGAAGAAATTAATCTAAAGAAGTTTAAGATTTAATCTCAAAAGCGGAGTTAAATGGTAACTTTATGGAGGGTGGAAGGGGTACAAAAAATGATAATGATAAGATTTCAGAAGTAGAAAATAATAATGTCAATTATAAGACGACATTAATTGTAATGGGTTTCTTTTAAAAGCAAAATTATGATTTTCGCGTTAGAAAAATAGTATAAGAAAATAATTTTGGTAGGAGTAACTCTGTATCAAATCTTAGACCTAGAGTGGATTATAGTGATAAAAAAAAATGTTGTATTATCCTGAAGAAGACTCTATTCAGTATCACTGTGAGAAGGAGAAAGCCAATGTAGAAGAACTGAAGCTAAGGAGCAAGAAATCTAGAGATGCTGCGATTGTACAAATCATAAAGATGTTCTCATGGTTTATAGAGGCAATGAGGTTTTTGAGAAATTCATGAATTTTAGATTCTGCACTCTCTTTTCATATTTGTTTAAAGAAATAATGGTTTAATATTTATTAAAAAAAATGATGGAAATTTTATCACACAACAATATCGCTCGATCTATATCTGCAATGCTCTCAAATTTGAAGCAGATAGAGAGTTTGGATTTTTCTTACAACAACTTGAATGATGTCATCTCTCGGCAACTCACTAGCAGTTTTTAGTGTGGCGTATAATAACTTATCAGGTAAGACTCTCGAAAAAAAAATCAGTTTGAGACCTTTAATGAAAACAGTTACGAAGAAAATCTTTTTTTTGTGTGGATCTCCATTGGGAAATAATTGTAATGAAGAAGAATCAGGCAGCTAAAGGATAATGATGAACAAGGAGATGATGGTTTCATAGATATGGAGTTTTTCTACCTCAGTTTTGGTATATGTTATATAGTTGTGGTGATGACGCTTCTAGCAATTCTTTACATCAATTCATATTGGCAACGCAGGTGGTTTTACTTCATTGAAAACTGCATAGATTCTTGCAATTATTTTGTGGTGAATTTGTTACTGGGGAGACGATTGTTCTAGTTTGTGATCATTGTTTGTCCTGCATGTCTATCTAGTGCATGCTTTATAGTGTACTGTCTCTAAGCTCAACCTTTTTATTTGATTAGTTATTTGGGCTAAAAATGTAAGCTGCATAGATTACTCTTTCAACTCTCAAGACTTGTCTAAAAATAAAATGAAAAGTGACCTGCGTCTGCATTCAACTCTCATTCTCGCAACTTTGTTAGTTTGTAGTTGATTTTTTTTTCGAGGAGAGAGGACTTGATTAAGTTGTATAAAGGGAATGATAATACTGTAAATTGCCAAAATCACTACTAAGTACAAACAAAATATTCTATGCATGTGTGACAACACTTATATCTGCATTTGTATCAAGGGCGACCCCACCTCAGCTATTCAATTAAAGCACTGAAGTTGGAGCAAGAAGATCCACCTTCTTTAACAGCATTCCTGGTCGTTTCTTCTAGCTTCTTTGTTCTGCTCCTCATTTCCTCTGCTTCTCTACAGCTTCACTTTTAACATGATCTCCATGCACTGTAAGCCATTCCTTAACTCCAACACCAACTCCAGTTTTTAAAACATTGGTCACCAACTTTTCATTATGGAATTGCTCAGCAAAACATCGGTCACCATCCTCAATGAGTCACAAATGCACCTATTGCTTCATGATCAAGAATCAAAACTTGGAGTGCCCATCCTCTAATAATTAGGCCTTTGCCTTCCATTCTTCCCTCAAATCCTTCAGGTAAATAATCTTCCTTGTCTTCTTGACCCTTTTTGCTTCTTCTAACTACCCAGATAAATTGATGCCCAGAAGCTTCAAGACCTGCTGCAATCTCCTTAAGCTGAGAGGCAGTGAAGTTTGCCATGCTTCCAAAGCAAATATAAACAACTGAATTTGGTTTCTTTGAGTCGAGTCACTTCAATTGAATTTGCCATGTTGAGTAATTGAGGTTTCTTTTTCTCTTCCTGTTTTATCTTCATTGTTTCTATTGCATAGTGAAACCAGGCCCACGTTAATTCACACCCTCTTTAATTGACCCAACAAGACAATGTCCTAACCATACAGGTTCCTCTTCAACAGATTCATGGATCACTTTATGCAAAGCAGAGGAATGATTTTCTGGAAAAAGAGTGTCTTGGGAACTTACAGTAGATTTCGTTGGAACTATTCTCTCAGGACGTAGCATGGCTTCTTGAATCTCTGTTTCTAATCGGAACAGGGTAGCAACGAGAAGCTTGGAGTGGTCGCAGAATGCCTTTCTTTTGTTCATGAGGCTGCCTGTCGAAACGCTGAAGATTTGCCAGCAACTTGTAGGAATCAAATCAAAGCCCCTTTTAAAAATTTAATGACCAAAAGGAAGAAAATAAAAAAAATCTGCCTTATGTTTAAAAAAACACCTCCCTTCTGTTTCCTCAACATGTCAGTTCATATTTTTGGTTGCAAATCTTGTACCCCTTGCGATCCCTCTTCTTTTTTAATTCCTGTGTGCTATTGTTTTAGATCTGAGGTGTAAACTGACCTCAACAGAAAATACACTCTATACCCAATCTATGTAGTATGATGAAAATACATAATATTTCTTCTAACATGCCAAAAAAATATTTATTTTCAGTACACTACTCATCTACTATTTCTTTAGTTTTCTTCTTGGGCATAATCACCAAGCCTGTATGCATGTACAATCTAGAACAAAATGGAATTACATTGCAGGACTTTGGTTTCTTAGATCAATTTTCTTTGGAGTTCACAGCTATGACTATAAGCTACCAAAGACAAACATGTTCTTGAAAAATTTGGTAAACAAACTTAAATCATCTGTAACATTTACAGACTCTGATGACTGATCGGTGAAACTTCATTTTTTTAATCTGTTTGTTGAGCAAGTTCAAGCAAGCACTAGGATAACTTACTGGTGAAAAATATTAATCTACAATTTACACTTAGTGATAACATGCATGTAGATATCTTATTGGTTGGGTTTTACAATTTACACTCTAATTTATAAAACCAGGAGTAAATCACATGTATCAGAGGTTTAGGTAGCTTCCTGCCCATGTGAAAACACAAGAATGTTATCCTATTGCAATATGACATGTGTTGTTGGACACATGCCAAGCACATTATCACATGAACAATGAATCAGCAGAAGGAATTTTTAGTTAGGTATTAGTCTTAAGATTTAAAATTTAAAAAAAAATCATAATTTTTTAAATACCATATCAGCCCCCTAACTTATAAAAATGACAAATGATACCACTGGCTATCCCATGCTATAGCTGGCTATATGTGAGGCCTTAATTTGCCTAGGGCCATATGGTCCACGTAATAATTATCTTAAATGAAAAAAATGTTATCTTTCATGCACAATGAATCAGTAGAAGGAATTGTTAATTAAGCCTGGAACCCTGTAGCAAACATCTGAGATAGAAACTGCATCAAGGGTTTTTGTTCTTCCTTTCTTCAAATTTTGGCGAGAGAAAAGAGATCAGGATTGCTGATTCTGGAGCAAGAAGCCATGGCCATGATCGCAGTGCAGGTGGTGCTCGAGAAACTGGCTTCCTTTGTAGCAGAAGAAACACGGTTCTTGGGAGGAGTTAGAGGGGGAATCGTTGAACTACAGGATGATTTGTATAGCATGAAATCTTTCCTTCAGGATGCGGAAGAAAGGAGTGAGAGTGATCAAGGACTGAGAGCCTGGGTCAAACAAGTGAGAGATGTGGCTTATGATGCTGAGGACATTCTTGAAGAGTTCATGCTCCGGTTTGCTCCATCTCACGGGAGTGGTTTTACCCATTATCTTCGCAATTCATATCGTTCCATCCGTAAATTAAGTGCGCGGCACCGGCTGGCAGTCCAGTTACAAAGCATTAAAGCAAGGGTGAAAGCCATTTCAGAGAGAAGAAATGCATTTTCTTTGAATAGGATAGACATGCCATCAACCTCCAGTGCTACCGTAGAGAAATGGCATGATCCCCGGTTAGCTGCTCTTTACTTAGATGAAGCTGATGTCGTGGGAATTGAGAACCCAAAACATCTACTGGTTTCGTGGCTTGTAGAAGGAGAAGAAAAGCTCTCCAGTATCTCTGTGGTTGGAATGGGTGGGTTGGGAAAAACAACCCTCGTAAAGAAAGTCTATGACAGCCACCCCATCAGAAGAAGCTTTGATACCCATTCTTGGGTTACAGTTTCCAAATCGTTTGCATCCACGGAGCTCCTACGAGTTGCTCTGCAGGGGTTTCTGGTGACAGCAAACGAACCTGTTCCGGATAATTTGCAATCAATGACTGACTTCCAATTAATTGATGCTCTAAGAAATTATCTATGGAGAAGGAGGTATGTCATTGTTTTGGATGATGTATGGAATGTAAACGCTTGGGAAACAATAAAGTATGCATTTCCTGATTGTAACTGTGGTAGTAGAATTATCTTCACTACACGTTTAAGTAACTTGGCTGAATCTATAGAGAACACTAGTCATGTTTATGAACTCCAAGCTTTATTAGAAAATGAAGCTTGGACCCTCTTTTGTATGAAAGCCTTCAGAGGGGAACATAAGGCTGTATGCCCTCCAGAACTGGAAGAGATGTCTCGAAATATCTTAAAGAAGTGTGAGGGACTGCCACTTGCAATTGTAGCAATAGGAGGTCTACTGTCGAAGAAGAAAAACGGAGGTTTGGAATGGAAGAAAGTCCATGACTGCCTAGCTACAGAATTGAAAAGTAACGACGACCTTGGGAGTTTACGTAGAATACTTCAACTAAGTTACGATAATCTTCCTTACTACCTCAAACAGTGTTATTTGTATTTAAGTGTTTTTCCAGAGGATTATTTGATAAAAAGAATGAAGTTGATCCGGCTATGGATAGTTGAAAGGTTTGTGGAAGAGAAGCAAGGCTTTACAATGGAGGAAGTAGCAGAGGAATACCTTAATGAACTCGTGAATAGGAGTTTGATCCAAGTGGTGGAGATGAATTATTTTAATAGGGTCAAGACATGTCGTGTTCATGATCTAATGCGAGAAATCATTCAAATGAAATCCAGGGAAGAATCTTTTGTTATGATAGCAAACGGAACAAGAATCAGCAAGAATGAGAAAGTTCGGCGTCTATCAATCCATGAGAACTCTGAGGAAGTACAATCAGATATGAGATTTCCTTATCTGTGGTCTTTTTTGTCATTTTCTTCACATCATTCTTTTGAGCATGGTTTTCGCAATTACAATCTGTTGAGAGTATTGAATTTAGATCGAGCTCCCCTTTCCAGCTTCCTACCTGAATTGATTGAACTGATTCATTTGAGATACTTAAGTTTGAGATGGACCATGATAAGGGAGCTTCCAGAGTCCATAAGGAAGCTCAAGTACTTGGAAATACTTGATTTGAAAGGGAGTCCTGTGTCTTCTTTGCCTGCTGGGATCACTCAATTGACATGTCTTTGCCAGCTCCGTAACTATCGACACAGTTTCCAGTCATCATCGTTCTTCCCTGACACTCATGGAATGAGAGTTCCATCAGGAATAGGAAGATTGACTAGCCTGCAGAAATTGGGAAGCGTTGAAGTGAATGAAGATTATGAGTTAGTCAGGGAGTTGGGAAAGCTAACTCAGTTGAGAAGGCTGGGCATTTTAAAGCTAAGAGAAGAGCAGGGAATGGATCTCTGTTATACTTTGGACAGGTTGAAACACCTTACTGCTTTTTATCTTGTTTCACTAAACAACACTGAATTCTTACAATTTGACTCTCTTTCATCTCCTCCAAAATATCTCCAACGACTAAATCTCAAAGGTAGTCTTCCAGGTTTACCAGGATGGATAACTTCACTCCAGTATATTTCCAAGCTAGTGCTTCAATATTCTAGTTTGAAATGTGATCCTCTCAAGGCCCTCCAGAAATTGCCTAGTTTGGTGGTGCTTGAACTCCGTCAAGCTTATGCAGGGGAAGAACTGTGTTGTGATCCTAGTGGATTTTCAAAGCTGAAGAAGCTAGGTCTCCATGAACTGGAGAGATTGCGGCGCATCAGAATAGCAAAAGGATCAATGCCTGGGTTAGAGAGGCTAGACATCACAGCATGCACGGTGCTAGAAACTGTGCCGGATGGGATTGAAAACCTGAAAAATATAGGAGACCTGGTTCTGTGGTATATGCCTTCAACATTCATCAAGACAATAGAGAGGTAACGTGGTGAAGATTTCTGGAGAGTTCAACATATCACAACAATCACCCGTATCTACCAGAGGCTGGGGAGATGGGTTTCTGAAACTCTTCTGTGATTAGAGGGGTAAACTACGGAGAGGACTCCAGTCTCAGGAAAATCATGATCTCTGCCAAGTTCCTCGGGTCTGGATAGACGTTTCCTCCGATGCATCTACCTGTTTTGTTTTTACATTTTGTTTTTTTAATTTTACAGCACCATTTGCTACGGAACATATATAGTGCTTGCATGATTTCTAATTAGACTGCCTCTTGCATGGAAAATATACCATTCTGAGCCTCAGAAAACAGAAAACTGCTGCTCTTCCCTCTTCTCTGCTCCTTTGTCTCTGTTTTGCTGTTGTTGAATCTTCCACCCTGCTATCTTGCCCATGTTTTACAATTTACACTTTCTAATTTATAAAGCCAGGAGTAAATCACATACATCAGATATTTTTTTCTTGCCCCAAGTTCATTTTGAGGAAGACCCCGTTCCACAAGCTTGAAGAAAAACAATAACAAATAATAGAATAATGAAAATAATTGTAGGGCCTAAGATCAAATCAATTGCTTAAACTGAATCACAATTTATTTTAATCATGTCAAATTTTCATGTTGGAAAATAATTTTTAATATTAAAAATAAATAGAGTTTATTTTTTATTTGACTTTAAATATATCAATTAACCGTGTTTTAAATAATTTTGTCATTAAATAGATTCAATATTACACGATTAAATTTTAAATTTAGTTAATCAAGTAATTTAACACAGATAAATTTAACATAAAACTTTTTTTTTTGGAAGCCATTGATATTGTCTTTTGTTTTCATTTTATTGGCCTACACGGTGTTTATTATAACCCATGGTTATCTGGGCATGCATTTCTTCAATCATAGAACATATCCGAGTATAAAATTAACGGATCATGTTATCGGGTTTCTTAATAATGTTTACCCTTTCTCATTTCCTTATTATTTCTTAAGAATCCATTGATATAGTAAATACGCAAATAACTGGTGGCACTGTCCATCTAAAGGTATCATGAGTAAATTGAAAACCAGGAACGGAATATTAATATTTATGGATCAATGAAGCGAAAGTGTTTGGTTGTTTATTTATCTAGTTTTTTATGTTTTTTTTTTGGAGGAACTGTTGCTGATATTGGAAAGTTTTTGAAAATAAAAAAAGAGTTTACATTAGATTTATTTTTCGTTACTAATTCTATCAATTTATTGCCTCTTAGACCACCAAGTGATAGTATACAATTAGATCTATAAATAAATGACATAACCAGTCCAGGGAAAGCTATCAACTTCAAGCCCTCGTCTGTACAATTTTACAATTAAACAAGAAAAAAAGGGTCCAAACCTATGAAGTAGAAGATCATTGTTTATTGGATTGGTACTTTGAAATCCTAAACTCGTTTTGTTATTAGAACAAAAGGGTAAACCCACCCTTTGACTTTGTAACGTAGAAGCAGAGTATCCAACTTTGAGCCATGAAGACAGTCTGAGGCGAATTAAGTGATATAATTCGCTAAAAAAATTAAATTGGAATTTGCTCAAAGTTCTTATCAAGTTCAACAGTAATCTGACAAATGGAAGCGTAATACTAATTGAAAACAGAAACATTACAAGCATGAAATCTCAAATGACAACCGAAACATTCATGTCACAAACCTAGAGGGTGAAGATCTCACAAGCCTAATTGTATTTCGAATCTTAACAACCGAAACATTCATCTTTTTCAAACCATCACATACAATGAGGTTTACAATGTGTGTACAACATCTAACATGCAAATGTTCATTTGACAATATATTAGTTGGCCAATCTTTCATCACATTCTTTAAATATGAAATAGTAACACTATTAAAGCTTGCATTGTCTACTGTAACAGTTAAAAGTTTATCAATCCCCCAATCTAACAAAAAATTCTCAATAACTTGACCAATTGTCTCATCCATATTATTGGAAACTTGACAAAAATTTAGAATTCTTTTATGCAAATTTCATTCATTATCAATCCAATGAGTCGTTAAGGACATATAGTTAATGTTTTGGATTGATGTTCATGTATCTGTTGTTAAACATAATCGTTGACCCTTAAGAGCTCTATTTAATCTTTCCTTCTCTTCAACATAAAGTTTCAAACAATCTCTCATAACAGTGAAACGAGAAGAAATGTCAAATCTAGGCTTCAAGGTCCTAGAAAATAATCTAAATCCCTTACCATCCACAAAATTAAAAGGCAACTCATCAATTATAACCATTTTCACTAGTGCCTTTCTGCATTCATCATAATCATAACATATTGCCTTAAGAGTTCCCACACTTCGATCTCCTAATTCACCCCCTACTTTATTAGGTTCTAATACCAATTTTTTTTGCTTCTTATCAACTACAAAAGGAAACTTTTTGCATACTTTCAAATGACTCCACATATTACTTGTCCCATGAATAATAGTATGACATGCATAATCCTTTCCACAATAATTACATTCAGCTCTAGGGGTTGTAGGATCACCATCAAGTTTTGTAAAATGATCCCAAATTTGTGACTTTTTTTTTATCATCAACATTTCTTTTCCTAGATGCAAGGACTTGAAGTTGTTTACCTTTATTTTTCGTGGTGGATACTGCAGTAGTTGATGTTGGGTTAGTGTTTGAAGTTGGGCCATTGGTTGATGTTAAGGTAGTGCTAGTGGATGAAACATTTTGATTTTGAAGATTTTCCATCTGTAATTACCAAATGCAAATATGTTCATTATCACTTGCACAATTCTTTTCAGCACTTAATAAACATAAAGATTAAAATCATGTTTAAAAATTAAAATGAAACAAATATTACAGAAGTAACATGTCAAAACAAGCTTAGAAAATGTGTCAAAACAAGCTTAGAAAATCTATCAATGAGGAAAAATAATTACAGAAGTAACAGAACAATGAATACAAGAATAACATGATTTTAATGAATACAAAATGCCAATCAAGATCATCCAAAATAGAATAATGAATACATTTTACAGAATGACAAAACAAAACCGAATAAAAAAAACCCATCAAAACAAAACTAGTTTGCAGAATCAAGTCAATCAACACAGGCTTATAAACATGATTTTAATCAAACTACTTGGTGTGACCTTATAAATCAACCAACACAGCAACAAAATCAACAATTCATCTATTTTTAGTAATCAACCAACAAAGCAATAAAATCAACACAGCAACAGGTTACAACAACAGAATCAACACAACAACAACAACAGAAGCAACACAAGTTTACAGTAGCGGATATTGAAATTACATTTACAAAACAACAAAATAAACTGCAAAATTACATGTAAGATTCTGAAATTACATGTACAAGACGACTCTAATCCTAAACTGCAAACAATTGTAAGAAGTAAGAACGGCAATTTTGATTAAAAATAATCATAATCCTAAACTGCTAAATCCCTTCTATTCAAACAAAGGAAAAAAAAATCGCTTTAATCACCCAAATAGCTCTAAATTCTAATTTAAACCTAAACCAAAATTCATCACCCAACGAAATTGATTAAAAATAACAATAAGCTTAACTGTATGAATTAATTAGAAAGGAGAAAAAAAATACAACTCACTGGTTTTGAGAGGCTGATGAAATCAGGAAACGTTGATCTGATGGAAACACCGAGTCACCGATAGTGTTGATCCAGTGGAGACTGAGGAAGAAACGTATAAACAATAAGCTTAACTGTATTAAAAATAACAATAACCTTAACCAAATTAATTAATTAATTGGAAATGAGAAAAAAAATTAAAACTCACTGGTTTTGAGAGGTTGAGGAAACGTCGGTCTGATGGAAACACAGACTATTTTGGTTGGTCCAGTTGAGACTGAGGAAATGTCGATGGTCGATTTGTGTTTATGTTTTCTTAGTCTAAGGAGAGTGGAGAGGGAGAGGCGAAAAGGCGAGAGGGGACGGGTTGCGGGTGCTCTGGTACGAGGGCGGCCTTAGCGGAGGCCGGAGAGGGCGGGGGGCGAGGGGGACGGCGGGTGGCTCTGAGTAGTGAGAGGAGAGATTGTTTGAAAATTGAAATTGAAAGGTTTAGGGTTAGCGGAGAGTAAACTGGCGAGAAGAGACGGGCGCGACACAACTTTTTCTATTTATACTAGCCTAAGGACCCTTTTTTGAACCGGTCCGGTCCGGTTAAACCGGTTTCTGCACTTCAAAACCGAAAACCGAACCGAACCGGGGTTTTTTCTACATAATCTAACGGTTTTATTTTTTGGTTCGATTTTTTCGGTTAATTTATTGTCAGTTTTATCGGTTTACTCGGTTTTTTTTAACACCCTATATATTGATGCAGTGGATAATTAGGAATCTTGACTTCACAGGTCTACGAAGAAGAAAAACAAGTGCTAGTGTAAAACAAATTCTAATTTTTTTAAAAATATTTTTAAAATATAAAAACAAACGGAATTAAAAACTTTTAGAAAATCAAATGTTCGAACAAATGACTTCCAAGTCTACGAAGAAAAAAAGCAAAGTAGCTTACACAACAAGTTGAAGGAACACCCCGTTCCAGAAGCTTGAAGAAAAACATTGACAGACTAATGAAAATAATTGTGGGGCCCATGATCAAATCAATTGCTCAAACAGTAATCACAATTTATTTTAATTTTGTTAAATTTTTATGTTAAAAAATTTATGTTGGAAAATAATTTTTAATATTAAAAATAAGCGGGGTTTGTTTTTTATTTGACTTTAAATATGTCAATTAATCATGTTTTAGATAATGTTTTCATCAAATAATTCAATATTACAGGATTAAGTTTAGTTAATCATGTAAGAAACCCATGCATGCTTCCAATCTATCTATTATATATATATTAGGATGATGTTACAGCTGTACTGAGGGAGTATTGTTACAGCTGTTATGGTCACTGTTAGTGCAGATTAATTAGGGTAGCTGGCAGATGCATGGACACGTGTTAGAAATCATTTCACTCCATTAACAAAAATGAAGGAAGTGTGGGGGTAGGCGATATTGATATTTCAAAAGAGATATTCTAAATATTTCACAAGAAATAAAAATCAGTAGGTGCAGTAAGAAGAAATTATTGATAATAGAAATCATTTTCTGATCTCTTCTGCCATGTTTTTCATAAGATCAAATCAATTGTTCATATATAGCACCTGACTTCCCAAGTCTATGAAGAAAAGTAAAGCAGTAAACAAGAAGTTGGAATATCCTTTAATCCAACACCACAAACCGAGCGATCTGTGCCGTGGTGCGGGCCCCTGGCTAGCAGTGTCCGTGAAGACTCTCTCATTCAATGAAGCCCAAGTCTCCCTTGGATAATTCAGCATAGAAAATTCAACGATACAGATATTGTCACTGTCCGATCAAATGCATGAAGAGGACAAAATTGTATATAAGAGACAGCTTGCTTGCTTTTGTATGTGGTCAAGTGGAGCGTTATGAAGATGAGGCAAATGTGGGTGTGGATGCTGCTCATGGCACTGGCCTTCGTCAACGACCGGAGCCATTGTTGTTTGGAGGAAGAGAGAATTAGTCTCTTAGAGATAAAAGCTTGGTTCAATCATGCAGGTGCAGCTGGGTCCTATGATCAGCTAGAAGGTTGGGATAAAGAGCATTTTAATTGCTGTAACTGGGATAGGGTTGTGTGTGACAACACCACAAACCGAGTGATCGAACTACATCTTTATAGCGTAAATTATGATGGAGTCGAAGACTTGGATCTCAATGCGTCTTTGTTTCTGCCTTTCAAAGAACTGGAGATTCTCGTCTTAAGATACAACCAATTAGTTGGTGGCTTAAAGAATCAAGGTTCTATGCTTTCAATTTTTTTTTTTAGTTAACACATAAAGTTAATTATATTTCAAGTAACTTTACATTAAATCTTTATGGATATTGGGATGGTTGATATATATGCTAATTTCTTTGCTTCTGACAATTTTCTTTCAGGTTTTCAAGTCCTAGCTTCAGGATTGAAGAATTTAAAGGAACTTTATCTGGGTTTCAATAAATTGAACGACAGCATTTTATCATCTCTCAGTGGATTTTCAACTCTCAAATCTCTGGATCTATCAGGCAATAGGTTCACAGGATCAACTGGTCTCAATGGTAAAGTTGTAAATCATTCCTACCTCGGATGGTGTTCCCTAGTGAGGTTTAATTTATTCTTTAGTAAACTTGCCTAATAAATAGATGTGTATTAACCATTAACTTTTGTTCAATTTTTAAAATTTTATTAAAGAAATGGAGGTAATATGTTAGAATTCATGAATATTTGGTTATTAAAATATTGATATAATGTCAAAAAATTAACACACAAATTTATATTTCATTGAATTTATATGGATATTGGGATGGTTGATATATATATGTTAATTTTTTTGCTTTTGACAATTTTCTTTCAGGTTTTCAAGTGCTAGCCTCAGGGTTGAGGAACTTGGAGAAACTTTATCTAAGTGATAATAAATTGAACGACAGCATTTTACCATCTTTCCGTGGTTTTTCAACTCTCAAATATCTAGATTTATCAACCAATAGCTTCACAGGATCAACTGGTCTCAATGGTAAAGTTGTAAATCATTCCTACCTCGGATGACATTTCCTAGTGAGGTTTAATAATTACATGTGTATTAACCCTTAAGTAATTGTTTGGATGAAGCCTTAAAAAAGCTTTATATAATTAATTCTTTAACGAGTGAAATAATTTGAAACTTAAATATACATGCTATTAACTTTTTTTCAAATTTTTAATTTTTTTTTAAAATAAATGAAGGTGGATATTTAATTAATAAAATTTTAATATTATATTAAAAATTATTTTAATTTAAAAACTTAAGTTATGTCTTGTAACATTATAAATTATTTAATTATTGTAAATAATCATTATTGATTGTTCTCTCTACCACAGGTTTAAGGAATTTAGAAACCTTGAATCTGGAATCAACTGACTTCAAGGAAAGCGTTTTGATAGAGTCATTGGGAGCGTTGCCATCCCTCAAGACCTTAGATGCAAGTTATAGTAATTTTACACACTTTGGGAAAGGTCAGTGACAGTTTTGGTGCCTAAAACAATACGATATTTATAATATATTGATGGATTTATTTGATATGTTCCACAGGGTTGTGGAATTCGTCTAGCCTTGAAAAAGTTTTCTTCAATTATTCTTCTCTCCCAGCAAGCTTTTTTAGGAACATTGGACACTTGTCTACTCTTAAAGTCCTATCCTTGAAAGGAGTTGACTTCAATAGCACCCTACCTGCCCAAGGTAATTATAATTTGATTTTTATACAATTCCATGGAAGAACTATTGAAGAACCTCCATAAATTCTACAAAAGAACAATTATAAGAGTATTGAAATCCAAATAACAGTTGTTCATTAGATATTTGTGTTATATCTATGTTTTATCCAGCTAATGTTACGTATAGAAAAGGATAAAATCTAGAGTTTCTCAATCTCTAAAATTTCTCAGTCTTAAATTTAGGGTAGCTGGCAGATGCATGGACACGTGTTAGAAGCTGCTAAGAGTCGGTTAGAGTTAGTTAACAATATAATAAATCGTGTAATGATGCATGTGGGGAAGTATATATATATAATGGTAGGAGGATTACGCACGCAAGAAATAACAGAATCATTCTCCTCTTAACAACTTAATTAAGGCATACAACCATCCCTCAAGACCCTTTCTCTCAAGGATACGTACTGGTTAATCAGTGTTTAGTTTCTTAAAATCTTAATTAATAATATTGTAAGGAATGACTATTATGTACCACCACCATTTTTATCATACCCTTTCTTCTTTCTTTTTCACAGGGATTTTCTTCAATTCGAGCTCTCTTGAAGAATTGTATCTAGATGGTACTTCTCTCCCATTAAACCTTTTCCAGAACATTGGAGCATTGTCTGCTCTTAAAGTTTTGTCTGTTGGTTATTGTGACCTCAATGGCACCCTAGCCGTTCAAGGTAAATTAACAACTCTCCATCCGCTCAAGATTCTTTCAACACTATATACTTTGACTATTTCCATATAAATTGTATAGGTTGGTATTAATTGAAGGCTTACTCCTAACTTTACGCTATATTTAGCAAAGAATAACATCTAAGGTTTTTTAATTTCTAAAATTTCTCGTTTCTAGAAAACTTTGAATTAAAAAAATTATGGATATAAATTATTAAATTATGGATATAAATAATCTAAATAACCAATCTCTAATATATATGGATATATTTTTACAGGCTGGTGTGAACTGAAGAATCTTGAACAGCTATATCTCCCAGGAAACAATATAAAGGGCGTACTCCCTCCTTGTTTTGGAAATCTATCGTTTCTACAATCCTTGGATTTATCCTACAACCAATTGGAGGGAAATATTGCCTTTAGTCACCTTTCCCATCTTACGCAGCTTGAATTCCTCTCAGTTTCAAATAACTACTTTCAAGTTCCAATATCATTTGGTTCATTTATGAACCACTCCAACCTCAAGTTCATTGCATGCGATAACAATGAGCTAATAGCTGCACCCAGTTTTCAGCCTTTAGTTCCAAAGTTCCAGCTTCGTGCTTTTAGTGCTTCAAACTGTACTCCAAAACCACTCAAAGCTGGATTTCCAAACTTCCTCCAGAGCCAACATGATTTGGTGTTTGTTGATCTATCCCACAACAAATTCGTTGGAGAACCTTTCCCATCTTGGCTGTTTGAGAATAATAGATTGTTAAATCGACTATATTTGAGAGACACCTCATTTATAGGTGGTCCTTTACAGCTGCCACAACATCCAACATCCAACCTTCAGACAGTAGATATGTCTGGCAACAACATACATGGTCAAGTTGCAAGAAACATATGTTCGATTATTCCACGTTTGAAGAACTTCGTGATGGCTAACAACAGCCTCATAGGTTGTATTCCTCCTTGTTTTGGGAATATGAGCTCTCTCGGATACTTGGATCTTTCCAACAATCACATGTCTTGTGAACTACTTGGGCATAATTTGCCAACCTCGTTGTGGTTTTTAAAGCTGTCCAACAACAGCTTCAATGGGCAATTACCACCATCTGTGTTCAACATGACTAACCTAGATATCCTCCTTCTAGATGGAAACAAATTTGTAGAAGTACCAGGTACTTTTTCTCATGAATTACCACTTTTGTGGTTGGATATCAGTAACAACCTTTTGTCAGGCATGCTTCCAAGGGGAATAGGGAACTCTTCAACAATCTTGCGTGGAATTGACTTGTCCAGAAATCAGTTTGAAGGTACCATTCCAATAGAATATTTCAATTCTTTTGGGCTTGAATTTTTAGATCTTTCTGAAAACAATCTGTCTGGGTCATTACCGTTGGGCTTCCAAGCATTAGATTTACGCTATGTCAACCTATACGGAAATAGATTGAGCGGTCCACTGCCATATGAGTTTTATAATCTCTCTTCGTTGGTGACATTAGATCTCGGCGATAACAACTTAACTGGGCCCATTCCAAATTGGATTGATAGCCTTTCGGAATTGAGCATTTTTGTTCTCAAATCTAATCAATTCAATGGGAAACTTCCTCATCAGTTATGCTTCTTAAGGAAATTAAGCATATTGGATCTTTCAGAAAATAATTTTTCTGGTCTGTTACCCTCATGTTTGAGCAATTTAAATCAGACGGCATCAGATGAAAAAACTTCGGTTTACACTGTTGAAGGGTCACTAGATGATACAAGCTGGTTAGAAATATTTGCATCCTTAGGGGGAAGAGGATTTTCTCTTTATGACAAAATGTTGTTGCCAGAGATCAGTGTAGGAATAGCTGTGGAGCTTACAACAAAGAAAAATTTCTACACTTACGAAGGCGGTGTCCTTCGTTCCATGTCTGCTTTGGATCTTTCTTGTAACAGATTCACTGGAGAAATCCCGACAGAATGGGGAAACTTAAGTGGGATACATTCTCTAAATCTGTCACAAAATAATCTCACTGGATTGATCCCTTCATCCTTCTTCAATCTGAAGCAGATAGAGAGCTTGGATCTTTCTCACAACAATTTGAATGGGAGAATTCCTGCACAACTCGTTGAACTGACCTTTCTAGCTGTTTTCAACGTGTCGTATAATAATTTGTCAGGAAGAACACCGGAGATGAAAAATCAATTTGGTACCTTTGATGAGAGCAGTTATAAAGGGAATCCTCTTCTTTGTGGACCTCCATTGCAAAACAGTTGCGACAAAACAGAATCACCATCAGCGAGAGTGCCTAACGATTTCAATGGAGATGGTGGCTTCATAGACATGTACAGTTTCTATGCCAGCTTTGGTGTGTGTTACATAATTGCGGTGTTGACAATTGCAGCAGTACTGTGCATAAATCCGCATTGGCGACGCAGGTGGTTTTACTTCATTGAAGAATGCATCGACATTTGCTACTGCTTTTTGGCTATAAACTTTCGCAAGTTGTCCAGATTCAGAAGGTGATTGGGTCTTATCATGAGCGTGTGGGCTGCTTTCTGAATTTGTTGAAATCCTCTGTGGGGAAGCAGTCGCATTCCAAATCAATGGTTGCTCACAACATGTTTAGCAATTTGCCTGTGAGAAGTGTTCCGTCGAAGTGTCTGGTTCTTGTTGCTTAGCCTTTCAGTTTTGACATGACTTGTGTTTGTCCTTGTGCTTATATCCATATTTGTTTGTTTCGTTGTTATGTCTTAATTATGTTGCGTTTTGGTCTTAGATGAGCAACCAACCAATATTTATTGGCTTCTTGTGATTACTATATCCCTAATAATATGGAATTTATTCACAATTGTAATAGTTTACAGTATCGTATTTTCTCAATTAAAAAAATAATTGATAGAACCGAAGGAATGTGGTAAAGCAAAAATTTTGTTTGCTGAAAGAACATATTTTATTTATTTATTGAATAATCAGTATTTACCTATTTTGGCAATTTTCTCAGCCCTAGCTATTTAAGCCTTACTTGTGGGCTATTTTGAACATCAAGAGTTTATTTCAGATTTTTCTCTCCTGTTGGGTCTCTTTCAAGCCCATTTTGCACTTAATTTTGAATTCTTTTAATTAAATCGGTTTTAAACTTTTATATCAACAATTGGAGTATTGTTTTAAGATTAGATTATTTAATTGTAATTTTTCTGAAAAATACGAGTTTTTTTTCTTTATTCCTCTATAATTTCAAGGCTATAAGAGAACCCTAATTCATTCACGCCTCATGAAATTCAATGTGGCCAGTAGTGGTATAAGGAAATGAAAAGGTTGTTAGAAAAGTTAAGATTTTTGAATGTTTCATTTTACAATGTTCACTACTTCTCAACTTCAGATTGTTCAATCTCCTATTACCTGTTTGCTTCCTGTTCCAATCTTATGCTTGGCTCCTCCAAGCTGCAATTAAGAGGAAATGTAAAGATATTAAAGGCTCTAGTCCTATCACATGTCAAAAGATTATAGAATGAAATGGTTAGAATGCTGTTAGTAGCTGTTAGTCTTGTTTGTCAGTTAAGAGAATCAGTTAGTATTGTTTGGTGAAGAATAGATAACGTGAATAAGCTTGCTACTGTAGCAATATATAAACTGATGTCAAATAAAGGAACAACATTCAATTAATAAAACAGATAATCAAAACAGAATTTCTTCTTTCTCTTTGTTTAACAGAATTCTTCTTTGCTTTTCTTCATCTCTCTTTGTTCCTTTTTCTGTGTAAATCTTACTATCCTAACAGCTGTATGCCCTCCAGAACTGGAAGAGATGTGTCGAAATATCGTAAAGAAGTGCGAGGGACTGCCACTTGCAATTGTAGCAATAGGAGGCCTACTGTCGAAGAAGAAAAATGGAGGTTTGGAATGGAAGAAAGTCCATGACTGCCTAGCTACAAAATTGAAAAGTAACGACCACCTTGGGAGTCTACGTAGAATACTTCAACTAAGTTACGATAATCTTCCTTACTACCTCAAACAGTGTTATTTGTATTTAAGTGTTTTTCCAGACGATTATTTGATAAAAAGAATGAAGTTGATCCGGCTATGGATAGTTGAAAGGTTTGTGGAAGAGATGCAAGGCTTTACAATGGACGAAGTAGCAGAGGAATACCTTAATGAACTCGTGAATAGGAGTTTTTTTTTTTTGTTATAAATCGAGGCTAAAGCCCAAAATTAAATTAAACGAGGGAACACCGTTCCAATCAAGTCATAGTATAAAAACCAATACAAGCCCTCTGGAGGGTCATTAATAATCGAATCCTCCTTAAAAAGTAGATGCCTGGAAAGCCCAAAATTAGCAAGCCAATCAGCAGCAGCATTCGCCTCCCTGTACGAATGTTGCACTTGGACTACCCAATCTCTACTTAGAGCTTCACGAGCTCTGTTAACCAAGGCAAAGTTAGTATCAGCTTTCACGGATTGTTTCAAGAGCAGACCCACCACAACCAAAGAATTAGATTCTAAAATAATTTTGCGAAAGCCCAAAGACTAAGCCAACTCTAGCCCTGTAATCACCGCCCATAACTCAGCACGAACTGAAGTACAAATCCCCGCATTAATAGCAAAACCTCTAATCCAAGAGCCCATGCAATCCCTAATTAATCCTCCCGCCACTGCTAAACCTGGGTTGCCTTTACTACATCCATCTACATTTAATTTCATCCCATTCGAAGGGGGGTAATTCCATCCCACAACATTCATCTTCTTAGAAATCAAAGTTTTAAGCTCCTCATGGAGTCCAGCTCCCATTATGTCTTTGAGCAAACCCCAAATAGCCATTAAAGGATGGCCTGCCACTTCTAGAGTCTCCCTAAAAATGCGACAATTCATGTACTTCCAAAGGAACCACACAGTAACACCAAACAAGATTGACTAGCATCAACCTTCCTTCGTATTAACTATGCTTGACAAGTTAGACAGCAACCATATATGTAAATCCACAGCAAAAAAACCATTAGTATCACATGGATTCAAGATTTTTAGCCACACTTCCCGGACCCATTTGCAGTCCCTTAACACATGCAAAATGGTCTCAATATCACCGCTACCACAATGACAATTAGGGGAACCACTCATATGTCTTTTATACCTAATCTCATTGGTCATAGCTCTGTTATGGACAACAAGCCAAAGGAAAGATCTAATTCTTTCAAGACCTCTCCATCTCCAAACAACACGCCATAAATGCTTCAAATGGGTCCGATTATCACAAGAGTTCATAAGAGAGAAATAAGCTGATTTAATAGTGAACTCACCATTCATGGAAAGCTTCCAAAAGAGCTGGTCCTCATTCGGCTCCCTATTTGGAGGGGGATAGCTAGCTAGAGTCATCACAATATTCATTGGCAAGAGGTGCGCAAAAACATCCCATCTCCACTGATTGTTGCTGGAAACCATTTCTACCACCGACTTGTTGAGCAATTCCTCAGATAGATCTTAAGTCGCATATCTAGCAAAAGAACCAAAGCCATCCAACCACTCATCCTCCCAGAATTCGACGTTTTCTCCATTGCCAATAGCCCAAGAAATGCCTTTAATCATATGAGACCATTCCTTGCATATCGCTTTCCAAAGAGGAGAATCTTTCTGCTTAGCTTACATTTTAGGAATGTTATCACTAGATCTGACATACTTGCTTCTGAGAACTGAAGCCCATAGACTAGTATTGTCGTTAATGATACCCCATCCCAACTTCATTATGAAAGCTCAGTTCATAGAATGCATTCCTCTCAGCCCCATACCTCCCTCATCTCTTGGTTGGCAAAGAGTTTTCCAGTTAACAAGATGAGTTCGTTTAGCCTCAATGTTGTCCCCCCAAATAAATCCTCAGCAGATTTTTTCAATTTCAAAGTAAATTGACTTAGGTAATAAACTAGATTGCATAAGATATAAAGGAACAGTAGCCAGAATTGACTTCCACAAAGTGATTCTACCAGCAAGAGACATCTGTTTAGATTTCCATGTCGCCAATTTCTGATGCAAAGTCTCTATAATGTAACCATATGTTTGCTTGGTAATGCATTGATGAAGAAGAGGGACCCCCAGATATTTGCCCAAGTCTTGAGTAACAGCAAACCCACTCTTGTAACTAAGTGATCTAACAACAGAATGAATAAACCTTTAGAGAAAAACATCTTGGTCTTTTCAACACTCACCCGTTGACCAGAGGCAGAACAAAACAGAGTAAGACATTCAAGAACTTTATCTAATTGCCCCTCACTTGCTTATGCAAACAGAAGCATATCATCTGCAAAGCATATATGGGTTACCTGTAAAAGGATCTGAACAGCTTCCCCCCTTCTTCCTTTCCTCGTCGGCGGTGACAAACACTGTTACCTGCAAAAGTAGAAAAATACACAAGACAGTCGGTTTTAATTTTTTCTTTCCTTTTTTAGATCTGTTCTCGACCTTCTTTCCTTTCTTCCAGATTTGTTTGACTACAGATTTGTTTTTGGGTTTTGCCTTGTTCTCCCCTGCTTCCGGTAGCTGGGACTGTAGGAGCCGCTGTGTTGAGAGCTGCTCCGGGGTTGGTTCTGGTGGAGGCCGGTCGGGGCTAATGAGGGAAGACCTGTTGTGATTGATGACGGTAAAAGAGACGGGGACCGAAGGGTATGTGGCCGGCCGGGAAGTGCGACTGTTCTGTGGGGAAGATCGGCTGGCGAAAGGTGAAGGTCAGGGGAAATAGGGGGAAGAGAGGTTGGCTTTGGTTGTGAGGCTGATCGGAGGAAGAGAGGGGATGGAAGGCGACTATGGGTCTGGCGATGGAGAAGAAGATGGGGCTTGATGGGGAAGAAAGTGGGAACGGCTATGGAAGGAGAAACGACGATGGGGAAGAGAGCCGTGAGGTGCTCTCTGGTTTTGGTCCCAAAAGAAAGGAAGAGCGGTGGCTGCTTTCTTCTGTGGGGAAGGAGGATGAACGGCTGGAGAGATGGAGGGCAAGGGGAATGATCTGGTCGGCTGCTGTGGGGCAGGGAAATGGTAGTGCCAGATCAGGGGGCGGCTGCCTTGGTTTTCTTTGTTTTTGGCTAAGGGAGGGGGCGGCGGCTGCCTTGAGGAAAAAAACGGGTTTAGGGTTTTTTTATCTTTAGGGTTTTTTTTTTTTGTGTTTGGCTCCCCTTTTTCTGAAGAAATCGGCCCCTTGTGAATCTTTGCTCCTCTTTTTTTATTATGGCTGGAGGTCCACTTATATAAAAAATTTTTACACGTGCTATTTAAAAAAATATTATAATAATTATGAAGAGATTGTCTTCTATAACCAACACCAACAAATCCTATATATATGGTATTTTATATTGCAATAATTATATATGATTCAATAATTATCTCCTTGACATATTGCCTCCTTAATATTAGCCTTGATGTTCTATGTTATCGCCACATGTAAACCCTTATTTTTTTTTTGAAAATTTATAAAAACATGGGTCAAAAATTAGGTAGCAACAGATGCCCCCTCTTTACAATGCTTACGAAGCAAAACTCCTCAATATTTTGCATAGTAAGCTTGTAAAGAAAAACAGTCTTCCTTGCTGACTGAGTGATCCACTTATCCAAGGACTTCATTTTTTAAAAGAAAATTGATTTATTTTCACGAGCGACCTGCCCACACACACTCACCTTGGTCTATTTTCAGGGGCAACCTGCCCACATACTCACGCTAGTCTATTTTCACGGGCGACCTACCCTTTTGATTGGGTTAAACTAAGATCCCATCTGGCGATCTCCTTTAACTCGAAGCAAAGTCGGTGTGTAGCTCAGTCAACCTGAAATCCCATCTGGCGATCTCCTTTAACCACAACCAATACAAAAATATGTGTGTGGTCTCATTATGACGGGTGACCTACCCAAAATGAAAGATGGTCTCATTATGATGGGTGACCTACCCAAGTGGAAAAAGGGGAAGAGTAGTCTCATTCTTATAGGTGACCTACCCAGGGGAAGAATGACCTCATTATAATGGGTGACCTACCCAAGTAAAAAAAAAAAAGTTGGAGAATGGTCTCATTCTAATGGGTGACCTACCCAGAAAAAAAAGATGGTCTCATTGTGATGGGTGACCTACCCAAGTGGAAAGGGGGAAGAGTGATCTCATTCTTATGGGTGACCTACCCTGGAGGAAGATGACCTTATTATAATGGATGACCTACCCAGGTAAAAAAAAGATGGAGAATGATCTCATTCTAATGGGTGACCTACCAAGAAAAAATGATCTCATTGTGATAGGTAACCTACCCAAGTGGAAAAGGGGAGGAGTGGTCTCATTCTTATGGGTGACCTACCCAGGGGGAAGAATGGCCTCATTATAATGGGTGACCTACCCAAGTAAAAAAAATGGAGAATGGTCTCATTCTATTGGGTGACCTACCCAGAAAAAATGATGGTCTCATTATGATGGGTGACCTACCCAGATGTAAGAGAAAAGGATTTTAGAAAGGGGTCTCAATATCTGGAGACTTGCCCGTTTTATTTTTAATTAGAAAAACTCCATGTTTTTTCTAGGGAATGGTCTCAAAATCGGATGACCTTCCTATTTTAAAATTTTTAGAAAAACTCACATTTTTTTTATTTAAAAAATGATCTCAATATCAGGTGACCTGCTCGTTTTGAACTTCAAAAGAAATCATCTTACCTCGAGGAGTGAAACAGTGCCGATTCACAACTCCTATCCTTTTACGTAGTTCCGTTGACCTGAGATTTCGTACCTCAGTAGTTCCAAAAACTTGAAAACTATTTTGGCTTTCATCACACATTTTCCTGCCAGGTTAGTGTTATGAAAATATAGCATGCATGTTTTTGTTACCTATTTTTTTGAAACATAGGTCCCCCTTTTTGTTGTGGCCTTCTTCGAGCTCTTGTTTTCATTTGTTTGCTCGACCTGTCCTCTTTAACCAATATGTGCTCCACGTGCTGCATTTCCTATCCTTTATGCTTGATGAAGAGATCTCTAGTTCCTTATGGGGTCCTTTCTTGCTCCATTGAATATTGCCTTTTATTATATTTTTGCAAATGTTTTAATTGTCTTTTCCATTTTTTAAGAAATTATTTTCAGAGGAAAACTCGAAGGATCTGGTTTTACTCATGAAAACTGAAACTTTTAATGCAATCATCATATTTTGTTTTAAGCAACTCTTATAAAAGGTGTTTCAGAAGTTCTATGATGATACCCTTTTGAGCTTTGGTTCACTGTAGACTCCTATGTGCACTTTTTGCCCCCAGTGTGGTGTGCAATACCTATCAGGTTTAAATTTGGTTTGGATCGCTCCAATTTAAGAATTGATGGAGTCATCTCCTTAGTCATGCGTAAAAACAATAAAAGATTTTGAATGCTATGAGATCATCCGTTTTATGAAGAAAAGGTTCTTTACAGAGAGAATTCATGGCCGAACTTTATTTTATTGATTGGGAAGCATAGTATTTCTTTATAGAGTCAGCATTCATAGGTCTAACTAAATCTTCTCCATCTATTCTAGATAACAAATAAAGCTCCTCTCGAGAACATTTTGCGCCCTCATTGTTTGGCGCCCATTTACTTTGATCCTCTCCTAGTAAAGGCAATATTTTCTTCATTACAAGATCTCTTTCGTTTAATCCTCGGGGTCAGACCTTCTTATCATATGGTTTGGCCATCTTTGATGATGACAGGTTGCAGCTATCCTCTTTTCACTGATCAGATTCAATTATTCATATCTAACTTTTACTCATTCCACCTCTTCTAAACTCAGAGTCTACCAATACTCTTAATAAGGGGTTTTCCACTTCTAAAGGCATCACCGCCTCCATTCCATATACCAAAGTGTACGAGGTGGCTCCTATTGAAGTTCGGACTACGGTGCAGTACGCATGAAGAGCAAACATCAACATCTTATACCAATCCTTATAGGTGACCACTATCTTCTAAATAATCTTTTTGACATTCTTGGTAGCAGCTTCTACCGCGCCATTCATCTTTGGCTTATACGGTGAGGAATTAGAATGCTTAATTTTCCATTTAGCCCAGAGGTTCTATTATCATCTACCATTGAAGTTCTAGGCATTATTAGTTATAATCTTTTCTCACGGACCATATCGACAGATCAAATTTCTTTCCATAAATTCTTCACCACTTTTTGCCTCCAAACATCAAAACATCTCAACAAAGTTTTGTCAGATGATTTCTTGTACAAAGTTTCCCCATCAAGATAGAAATCCATTGCCAAACTCCTCAACATCTTCTTGTTGATTTTGGATGCCCCCATGGGATATGTCTGGTTTTTTATGAAATTCTTGATATCATAGTACAAAGGGTTTCCATCTACTTCTCTTTCAACAATGAGCTGGGTTATTTCTGATATCAATGTGTACCGGTTGTACCTTGTGCCCAAAGTCTATTCTAGCCTTGGAAGCTAACGTGGCGAAAGCATCAACAAAATGGTTTCCTTCCCTTCCTAGATGGGTGAACTTTATTTCCTTAAATTCTTTAGAGTTTGAATACATAAATTTGTAATAAATATTTGGTTTTTATATTAAAATAATTTTTTTTACATACTTGAATTTTATACAATTTTAGTTTTTTAATTATTTTCTATTCATGTTCAATAGATTTTTGAAATATATATATATATATATATATATATATATATATATATATATATATATATTTTTTTTTATTAATAAAAGAGATA
>Ga0325411_1001054_pt1 | contig 30168 bp, 12 predicted proteins | sample PopdelMetagenome_13_FD_206181 | JGI IMG/M metagenome (GOLD analysis project Ga0325411, IMG submission 206181) | Populus deltoides microbial communities from Bellville, Georgia, United States - Xylem-PdIQD-R4 | ecosystem: Host-associated > Plants > Phyllosphere > Stem > Wood/Secondary xylem...
ATCGAGTTACTATAAATAATTCCTTAACTACCATTGACCATCTTTAATTATTTTTTCTTTTCCCTTTCAAAGATGCCTTTTTTTAATAAAAGTTTCTAGCTGGCCTCCTCTCCTCTCTTTATTTTAATTTTTTAAAAAGAAAAAAACCAAATAAATTAAAAAGAACAGGGACTTAAAAAAATATAATTTATACAACCAGAAGGATTTGTTAATTAGCTTCGTTAAGTTAGAGTAATAAATTATTATTATTAACTCAAAACCAACCCGAAAAAAGCAAGAAAAAATAAATAAAATTGTCCGCGGCCTGCTCTGGTGTAAATAAATAGCAAGACAACAAAAGTCAAAGTCGACACGGTACCATCAAACATCAGATTTCCAATTTCATATATATTTTATTTCTCCTTCCTCCTCTTAAAAACCACCTGCCCTTGCCTTTCTTTGAATATACTTTATTCTTACTGGCAACAAAACAAATCTTACGATCAGGTATTACTTAATTAATTAAATAAATGGATCATGTATTTTCGTTTAATCTTATTGTGATATAATTTAAATTTTATTTTCATAGTGATTATCAATTCATAGCAGAGGGTTTTAATTAGTTACTATTATCTTTTTATTATTTTTTTGCAATCTGTTCATAGCAGATGTCATTTGCAGATGTCATTTGCAATCTGTTCTTGAGACGAGCTATTTCTTGTAGTGTGTGCTGTTTGGTCTTGAACTAAGATTATCAAGATTGCCCCCAAGAACCTGAAGTTTGGATCTTTGATCAGTGATTATTGTTAAATTTTGTCTTTGAACAAGTCCAAATTGCATGTAGGAGGATAGGATGAAAGCAGGGTTTTCAATATTCAAGAGTACAGCATTCTCTCTTCTACTCGTTGTTCTTGTGTGTGCAACTGTTCTTGTATGGGCATGGCAGAGAACTCCGCTTCTAACCGCCTTCCTCCCGCCTAATAGTCTTCTACAACTTTCGCCAGGTATGCTTCGGTCTGTGGGAAGATTGATTACTTTGTTTTTCAAATCCTAATGGGCATTCCATTTTGTTAGTTGTGATAGATCTTCTGAACAAGTATATTGTTATTACTAACTTTATCTTGCTGGATTCTCTCTTGAATTTTATGGGAATTTTTTAGTGTTTGTCTATATATTTTCATGCTAGGACTTATGATATTGATGTTGTTCTAAAGATGTTTTCTTAAACAGAAGATAAAGACAATCAGCCAGTCCTGACAGTAGGAAGAAATGGCACTGCAGAAACTTCTACAGGTTTGGTGGAAGCAGAAGTGAAGCATGACCAGAAAATGGAAACAAATCTGAAAACAGATGTGCAAATTATGGAGTTTGCACCACCAGAGCGTTCTGAAAATACAAGCTCTACCACAGGGAAGGAACAATATAATGAGAATGTTAATGATCAAGGTAATATATGCATGTATACAATCTGGTTCCTACATGCTTTGTTCTAACTTAAATCTACCTTGAATAAGATGTTAAATGTGTGCTGCCAAAAATGGCATGTATGATCATCGGCATAGATCGTTGCCTTCACAATGCAACTTTTATTAAGACATCATGTTGAGTGTCCTGTCTGATCAATGTCTAGTTGATTGGTTTTTGAAGTCATTGATGGATGCCTCAAAAGAGATTTATTTCTCCTTTTCAAGTTGTACTCTGTCAAGATTTTAGCTGCACATTCCGGAAGTGATCCCAAATTGTTCACTGCATGATAGCAATATATTGGAAAAATTTTAAGAACACGTGTGCTGCTACTAATTCTGGGTAATAACAATATACTCTCTGATGAATTGAAAATGAATGTTTGTATCCACATGGGTTGTCCTCTGTCTCCTCCTTATAACTAATAAATTCACAACCATCAAATCCTTGAGATGCCATTATTCTTGTGCCATATTCGACATTTAACATTCAAGTCGGTTCCATGGTGAATTCTTAGGAGGCTTGAGCGCCGATGCAGAGCTAATTTTGATACAACTTATTTTTTTTTTTTGAATTTTTAAGTCGCATGTATCTGAGATGTCTTAGCATGCTTATTACCAGATGCTGATTCTCATCTCATCTTATCCTTACTCCAGGCTGTAACTATGCAAAAGGAAAATGGGTTTTAGATAATAGCCAGCCTTTATATTCTGGATTTCATTGTAATCAATGGCTGTCACATATGTGGGCCTGCCGCTTGATGCAGCGCAAGGATTTTGCCTATGAAAAGCTACGGTGGCAACCAAAAAATTGTCAAATGGAAGAATTTGAAGTGTCCAAGTTCTTAGAAAGGTACTAATGCATTTTTCCCTCTTCAACTGTTTACTGTTCAAAAAATACCAACAAATTGATGAAGCTCTAAACTTTTGTCAATTCATGAGTCACATGCCATCAAATGCTCCCCAGCCTTGCTATTATACTTTTGCATTCACATTTCACATACTCTGTGTGTCAGCTATCTAGGCTGATTATTGATTCACTTTCTGCTGATTCTAAAAGTAATATACAAATTTCTCATTCAGGATGCGAGACAAAACTCTAGCTTTTGTTGGAGACTCTTTGGGCCGACAGCAGTTCCAGTCGTTAATGTGCATGATCACTGGTGGTAAGGAGAGCCATGATGTAAAAGATGTAGGAAAGGAGTATGGACTCGTCATGCCTCATGGAGGTACTCGCCCTAATGGGTGGGCTTATCGGTTTTCAAGCACCAATACGACTGTGCTTTATTACTGGTCAACTTGCCTCTGTGACCTGGAACCTATTAATACCACAAACCCAGAAACTGACTACGCCATGCATCTTGATCGGCCTCCAGGATTTTTGCGTCAATTTCTTCATAAATTAGACGTCCTAGTTCTGAACACAGGGCATCACTGGAATCGAGGAAAGCTTAAAGCTAACCGCTGGGTCATGTATGTGGGTGGTATGCCCAATACCAACAGGAGACTAGCAATGATTGGGGATGCCAAAAACTTCACTATCCATAGCATTGTCAATTGGGTGAATTCTCAGCTTCCAAAACATCCACACTTGAAAGCTTTCTATCGAAGCATCTCACCTAGGCATTTTGTCAATGGTGATTGGAACACAGGGGGCAGCTGTGACAACACAACCCCAATGTCTATAGGAATGGAAGTACTGCAAGATGAGTCTAGTGATTATAGTGCTGGAAATGCAGTGAAGGGGACCGGGGTTAAGCTCTTGGACATAACAGCTCTATCCCAACTAAGAGATGAGGGTCACATATCACATTATAGAACTACAGCTGCGAAAGGAGTGCATGATTGCTTGCATTGGTGTCTGCCTGGTGTTCCTGACACCTGGAATGAAATCCTTTTCGCACATATTAGTGCTACATCAGTGATTAATTCTTGAAGGTAAATGGTTTGAAAAAGGTGACATCATTTTGTGGAATGGGTCAAGAATTCCATCAAGAAATTTTATTACGGTGATTTTTTTAGATCTGGGAGAAAGAAGGAATGATAGAAAGTTTAGGAGAATTGTTTTAATTTGGTGAGAGTTACTGATAGAATAAGTTGATGACATGGTATATTAATTTATGGGTCCAAATGCTACTGCATAATTTGAGCACCATAAAATTTCTCGACTTTACGCACAGGAATGCAACACAATTGGTTCAGAGAGGCTGCTTAACAGAGCTTCAAATTGAAGTTTTTATTATTCCAGAGTTTTGAAAATCATGGAGAAGGTTCGAATTCATGGTTAAGAAGAACGAGCAGTGTTGTAGCATGGACTGCAGCAATTTTAGTGGATAACATCTGCTGATTCAATCTCAAGTTTCTAGCTCAATTAACCATTTGTTTCTGTGACTGCTGCGTTTCTTTGGAATTCAAATTTAAAAGGAAGCTGCAAATGCCTGGGGTGTATTTGCAAATGCCTGTGTTGAATATAAATTGAGAGAAGGGACAAGTTGAGATTTCTGTATTCACATATAAGCAAATCCATATGATAGTAGCTACACACACTATTGTTGTCATACACATTTTTCTATCTACATTATCATCTCGACATTGTTGTTTTTATGAAACTATTTTTTTATTTAATTATAGAATAATAATAATAAAAAAGACACGGTGCAAATATTATAATAAAAATACTATAATTTTATTTGAAAACATATTAAAGATCAAATAATATTTAATAAAATAGTATTTTAAATATATTTTTATTAAAATTGATGAAAAAATTATATAAAAAAAAAAAAAGGCTAAAAGAGGCTAAATGTTTGGGCTTGGGGAGGCTAAAACACCTGATTGATTAAAAAAAAAAAATCTAGGTATCTGGATATGTAAAGATCAGACTAGGTCTGTTCATTTAGTCTTGTTTTTTCTGATTAAAATAGATCGATAATATATTGTTAATCTATTTTTATTAAAAGAAATAAATCAAATGATACATCAACCACCTCATGTGATTGAAAAAGTCGAGAAGTTGGATCTCGACTCTAACTCTTTAGATGTAAAAAATTTATTTTTAATTTTTTTCACTTGAAAATACCTAAAAAAACACCCCATTAAACCTATATCTAATATCAAAAATCTTTAATCGATCAAAAAATCAAAAACTTACCCTAATTAAAAAATAGGATCAAATTTTATAACATTAAATATATTTAATTAACAATAACCTTAAGTAGTTTAACAAGTAATTCATAAATAGAACTATAATGTTATACATATAAAAATAAAAGGCAACAAATTATATTTTCAATATGTTCTCATAACTTAATAGTACGCTTAGAAGGTTCTACAAATTAATTCATCATCTTAATCGATTGTTCTCTTAGTTAATAATTTCTCAACATCTTAAACACCATAATCCATACAACTCCTTTGACCATAAAAAACAATATAAAAGAATCTATTAGAAGTTTGTCAAAGTAGTTACATAAATTTAAAAGAATAATATTGATATATACTAGCAATACAACTGGTGCGCTGGGACAAGACACTCTTTAAAATCTATAATTTATTTAATTATATGATAATAAAAATATTTTTTTATAGGAGAGAAAATTAATAAAATAATGGATAAGAATATATGTTTTAATAAAAAACTATCTTTTCTTATTCATGTATTTTTTATATCAACATATTTTCATTACTAGCATGTTTATTCAATAAAAAGTAATAGAAATATAAACAATACTTACAAAGATTTTAATAATTTGAATTAAAAATAAAAATATATCTTTTAATCAAAAACTTCATTTCTTTACTCATGTATTTCACATGTTTGTTTTTAGAGGCATTGTTATTTAAATAAAAACTTATGACGATGGTGAAAGTAAGTTTCAATTAATTGTTTTTTAAATTAAGAATTGATCATTTTTACGCGACTATATGGAAAAATTAACAATAATAAATATGAGAAAATCATATATAAACTATAAAAAAAATAAAAAATATTTTATTCTCATTCAATATTAACAAGCAATTGTTTTTAAATATTCCGCATATTAGGTTAATACATAATTATTCATAAAAGTAATTGCTAATACTACAATAAAAGCTCTAATATTCTTAAAAACAATGATATAATTTGATAGTTCCTTAAAAATTATTTCAATAAATTTATGTAAAAACAATTAAATTCCAAAATATTTTAAAAAGGAAAAACAATGTTAAGGAATGTTTAACAAAAAGGCTAGGCGCACATACCTAACCTTAGAGAAGAAACCTAGTTGCATATGGGATTGGAAGGCTATGTGTAAACCCTATGTTAAGTCGTGTAATTTTAGACCAAAATATAATAAATTTAGAGGAAAAACATTTATAAATAGAGGTCAAGATTTCTTATTAGTTAAAAACTGAGATGAAATAAAATTTTATCGGTACATGAAAAGTTCCAATGATCGAATATTTAATAAGGATAACATATAGGAAAATTAAGAGTAGTATTTTCATAATTTAAAACAAAAAACCACCTTCTCTTTTTGAAAATCGATGACACGAGGGATGTAAAGAGAGTTGAGATTTTGTTTCTTCTTCTTTGTCTTCATTTCCACCCAAATTAAATGGCATGAAATTGGTTTGGGTGATTGCTAGTAAAGAAAAATCAAATCAAAGTGGAGAAAAAACTTAGAGAGAGAGAGAGAGAGAGAAAGAGAGAGAAACAAAGAGAGCTTGGATGTTTAGATAGAGGAAGTTTGGGATTTGAAAGAAGAAGAGGGAACTCTTGAAATTGTTGTAAAAGGGCTTTCAAATTGGGTTAATTAGCATTGGTAAGGTGTTATTTTTAGTTACATCCATCCAATTTGCTTGTTTTGTTTAGGAGATTGAAAATTTTCAAATTGAGGGATTTTAGAGTTTATGTGATTTGTTTGTAGAAGAATAAAATTGTGTTAATTGTTGATAAATTGTGATATTAATTAAATGATTAAGAATTTAATTAGAGAAATTAAAGGCCAATCATGCAAATAGCCAACCATAATTAGGAAATGTGGAGGAAATTAGAAAAGTGATTAAATTAATAACATTTAGGAATGTTCAAGATTAGGTTTAATTAGTTTAATGTGAAATAAATAGGTTAGTTAATATTGGTTTTGTGGATTAAATCATGGGAAGGTTGACTAAGTCATGTAAGCTTTATATTTTAAAGGGTAATATTATGCTTGAATTTGATTGTTATGTGAATGAGATCATGTTTCAAGCATATTAGTGATTCTGGTGAGATAAAACGTCAAGATATTGGATTATGCTTGGAAATGTGGAAACATAGAAGTATGGATTTGATAAATTGTGTAAATATTTATGTGTTAAGTGATGCAGTGAGGTTAGAAATTGTTTGAGAGTTATAATTTAAATGGTTAGGTGTGCTGTTTATTGGTTGATAATTTGGTAAAATAGAAAAATAAAATGTGTATGTATTGTATGTGAATCTTGAATTAGTAAAGTGAAAAGAATAAAGATGTATGTGGATAAGTACTAATTAGAGATGTTTCCTTATAATTAAAAGGGACATATAAAATTGGATCGATATCTGGGGAGCTTGAGCTACTAAAAAGACAGGTAAATATTGCTCGTCACCTCACCTTTTTAATTAATAGATGTCCTAGTTAGACATGCTTTGCATATGTGAAATGAGTTTAGAAAATGGATTACAAAGAAAAATTGTGCCAAAAAAATAGTTGACTATTTAGTATATTTATATGTATTTTAGTTGAATGTTTGGTCAAAAACTATATATATATATATATATATATATATATATATATATATATGTTAAAGTTGGTTATTTGAAAAGAGAATAATTAATTATGCATTTAAGTTGGTCGTTTGGTTGAATATTAATTATTTATGTACTTAAGTCGACTATTTGGATGAAGACTGATTGATTATGCATTTATGTCAGCTATTTGGACGAAAACTAAGTATTTGTATGTGTAAGTCATCCATTGAATAAATACTAATAATATATATTAGAGTTGGCCGTATGAAAAAAATACTAAATATATATTCATGTCAACTGCATTAGCGGAGATCAATTATGATAAAATTAAAGTCAGTTATATTGACAGAGACTAATGATATAATATCAAATCAATTGTGTTTGGCAAGGAATAATTATGTAATGTTGATATTGTTGTAATGAAAAAATTACATTCAGAAAGTTTTTGCTAGTAGTCGTAATAATAAAGTTTTGGTTGTAAAAGATTCATTTAAATAAAAATAAAATATTATAGTTGTGTTGTGCACCTAAATCATAGTATATTTATACGTGATTGATAAGTATCTATTTCATAATGTACTTCAGATCTATTTTATCTATCACTGTAATAGTGATCTCATTTTTAGATCAACATAATTTTGAGTTAGATGGAATTTTATAATCATTGCTTTGATGATATATAGTTAAACTAAATGCAAATGATAAGTTTTATTATCTTAAATCTATAATAATGTGAAATTATTAAAGTTATTAATTATTATGGGTTGTATTGCATAAAAGTGAAATAAACATGAAAAAAATTAATATTATTTATTAATTTTATTAATTATATATATTTTTTGTAAATTGGCAAAAATTATCTAGTATATAAATATGAAAAATATTGCAATTGATAAATTATGTGTTCAGAGAGTATGTTTAAGGTTACTCATGAGCATTGGTTGTATAATCCATATATGGTTTTGAGATTGTGTTATGTAAGTGTTTAACAACAGGAAGTTTTTATTGGAAATGGCTCTGTGTAGGGAAAATTTTACTAAAATTTTATTAAAATGACATGAATCTTTTAAATTCTAATGGAAAACTTTGTATATATGAAGTTTATGCATAAGGGAGAGACTTTGTTTATTTTTTTTAAAAAGCATTTACCCCACTTCACATGTATATGATAAGTTTTTATAGTAGAAATTATAATAAAAAGTTCAAGGTATTACACGAGGTTTGCATGTGTAGTTTTTTTTTTTCATTTGGTGGATGACGTTGTCTTCTATTTGTTTCTAGTTTCTACTTTCGGTCTTTAGAGTTGGTTCAAAAGTTAGGTTTTAAGTTTTTAGATATCAAAAGCTTATTTTTCAATTTGTTCTCACTTGAAAACATACCAAAACATTCTAGAAACTTCAATAAATTAATTTCCAATCCTAAAACATCATTTAATCACTTTCAACATAGAAAATCTAGCCAAATAAAAATTGTTTTTATGGGTCTCGAGATCTATTTTTTCCAACAAGTTATAAGAGAAAACCATTTTCAATGAACTTCTATCATCAAGATAAGCTTATTGATACCAAAATTAATTTTTTTGTGGTTGGAATATGACCAACTGAGCCCTCTGTCTTCTCTCACCTTTTCTTTTAATAATTTTGTTTTTCCTCTATTAACATAGGGACTGAAACCTAAAAAATAAAGTTTACGACATTAAATGCAAGATACTAAAATAACATGGATCAAATTTTAAAAAATAAAATTCTCAGGGATTTAATTGATATTTTTGACACCCATGAACAATAAAAAAACAAAAAGGGTTTCTTTTTTAGTTAAGTTCAGTTATTTTTTTGTTTTTTTTTTATATATATAAAAAAACTATAACCCAAAATTCAACCTTTAATTTAGTGCCAGGATGTTCCACAGTACCTGAAATATATTAGAATAAATAAATCAAGAAAAATTATAAATCAATTAAATGACAATTATAATATAATTTTTCAAATGGAAAGAAAAGAAAAGAAAAGCCCGATACAAATGTACAGTAATAATCCGTTGTTTCACGCATGATGATCCAAAGTAAGAAAGAATTTGTGGAAACGGAGAAAGAGATGTTCTTGGACCTTCATTGGCCTGTACCCCTCCTTCCTGTACTGAACTAGAAAGCTGGATATTATTGTTCATTAAATTAATTGCAGAGCACTTTACAGTGCGGGAAAATACTGATTAAATACGTACTGCATAGTGTATCATCATTATTTTCTAATTTCTTTCTTGAATTCCACGATCATTTCCCCTATCAGACCACCATATATGTCTCCCTCACGTGTTAATTACAAATTTAACTAGATAGAGTAATGGAGGCTGCTTTCCATTTTGGGACAGTGCGATTGGAGGTTTCCAAAAATAGATCGGACCAAAACCTTAAAAGTCTAAAATCAAATATTCACATCGTTGTTTGAGTTGAAATTTCAGATTTTCTCGGTCAAAACAAAAACCTTGCATCTCGATGAACTTGGTTAGAGAACTCCTAGGCTTGATCTCAAGCAAACCACATGCTCAGAGCGAGTATACTATTTATTTTAGTGTTCTTGATAGTCCTATGAGAAGCATAGTAATTCGGGGTGTATTTGAATTACCGCCAAACATTTGTAATTGTAACCGCCTTGAGCTCCTGGACAAAAAGTTTAGGTTTCAGTACTTGTGTTACTAGGAAGACTAAGCAACAGATCTCAACTCAAGATCTGATATTCTCGTGTTATCCTCCTTTTCAACTCGGAATTCTTATCCAAATGAAGGAAATATTTGGCATTAACATGGTAAAAACATATATATGGATGGAAAACTGTTTCATCGGGTCTTCATTAATTGTTGAAAAGGAGACTAGGTCTACTCTATTACTTTCCTTTAATTCTCAAACGTTTCGAGGGCTTTTTCAAGATTTGTTTTCCCATCTTTTTATTTTTATTTTTAATGAATATATAGATGTCAGATGATACAAATAGGTGAAGTAATGCCCGAATATAGAACATATATATAGTTTTAAAGATGAAAAACGTCTACAGTTTAGCATGATCATAGCATAATTGATCTCCAATCCAAAAGGCTCGGGCTCAATGGGGTACAATCACTGTAGAAACAATAACAATCACTGAATAAACAAGTACATGGTTTAGAAAAAGGAGGAAAAACATAGTTTACATAAAAATAGATGACGGTTAGAGATAATACTATATAAGCAATAATCAATCCTCATCACGCAAATTAATCTTATATAGAGATGAGTGACAGTTTCTTTTGGGAAATGATCGAGAGGAGAGATTGCTTAAAGTAAACAAAAAGATGGCCGGAATCGTATGGACCTTAAAAGAGAATAATGCCTGAAGATGGTAGCCAATAAGTTGAATATTAAACATGGATCATAGTGATGGCTGTTCCCCTCTCGATACTCGATTTACCAATCCAAAGGTTTCTCTTTTCTTTTTTTTTATAGAAAGTAGCAAATTGCAGAATGACATGGAACATGGGAAAAATAAACTGAGTCTCAGACCAAGGCCTTAGAGACACGTGTTGGTCGGAACCAGTCCAAATGAGCAAATCTTGTGTGTAGAGTACATGGCACGTGAATGGGACAGCTCCACGTGCATGGATGCTATTCCATATATAGAATAGAATGAAACCCCAGTTGATCCCATCTGCAGAAGATTTAAGATAGGCCGAGCCAAAGATTTACGGACGCATGCATATATATAGCTATATATAGATATTGTAGCTTAATTTTGAATATATATATATATATATATATATATATATATATAATTGCAGAGCGTTGAATAAAAGAAAATCTTGTCTAGAGGGTGTGGAGCAGGATTCATACATATCTTGTCTGTGGTCATGAACTGTTTACTCAGTATGAACGTTAGAGTGAATTCAATTCGACAAGTAGCACGCCAACAGCATTTTTCAGAAGCTACGGTTTTGGAAATGTTAGCTAGCTAGATCTGCTGGTTTTACATAGACATGAATATATATCGTAGACTCCGTCACCCTTGAAGCTACAAGCAGATCCAAGTTGATTTAATTAATTACAACTTAATTTTAATGAAAGATTTTCTAGTGAGACAACCAATTCCAGATCGATTGGATCATATTTAATTAAAAGAGTGCCGTATCTTGCATGATGGAGGATAAACACAAGGATAATTGCCTGACTTGTGCAGAAGCCTGTGGACTTGTTGCTAATTTAAAGGGCTTAGCATAAGGAAGAATAATTAATAATATAATCATTTTCATCCTTTTCAGATTTTAAGTAAGATTTAAGTGGTCCTTAATTTATCAATGAGAATTAATTATCTCATAATGTACTGTCCTAATATTCGTAAAAAAAGATTATTAAGATGAAAAAAAGGCTGTGGACTCAACTAGAGTCATTCTAGTACTACTTGCTTGTGTTTTTATGGGAATTAAACACTGTTTTATCGTTCTGATCCATCATTCATCAACAGCCAGAACAAGTTGGATCGATAATCGTGAGCTCAAATTTATCATAGGCCAATGGTTTCTCTGAACAAATACGAGGTGGACATAAGCCAAAAGAGTAACAAAATTTAGACATATAACAAGTGGTTGAAGATTTTGGAGGCGAGGAGGCGCCAAAATTTGAGTTTTGTGGTGGTATTGGTCATGAGATGCAACAGGTGGCTGGTGGTTCGGTGAGTAAGGGACAACTCCACGGGAACATGGTCTATTATCTGCCGACTAGGCCCCATGCCTTTTTCAGTTTTTCATTTCAATCCTTGGCTGCTCACTGCCTCGCTGGATGCACCCCATTTATACATAGTTACGTACTTGCGTGTGCATACACGTACTCAAGTTTTATATAGATACAACAACACACGTATTTGCGATTTGCCTAGAAAGGAAGAATATTTGAAAAGTCAAGTTAATTTTGTTTTCACTTGATCTTCGAGTAATGTGGACAGCATAATCTATTTAAAGTCTACACCCCAATAAAAGAGTGATTTAAACTAGTCTTATAATACTCATATTTGTTAAACAAAAACAATTCATGTTTATCTATTTAGATGGTGTTTACTTTTAAAATAAATATATACTTGCAAAAAATTTACTTATCACAAACAAGAGAAATAAGAGAAGAGAGCTGAAATTGATCATGAATACAAAAAATTGATCGAGCAAAATAATTTCGGATTAACTAGGAGAGTTAAAGGAATTATATAAATAGGATCATATACTGTTATTAATGATAGTGAATACTATATATTTAAATTTCTATAATTTTTTCTTTTTCCCTATAAGGTTCTATTTATTTGATTACTTTACTAATTTTCTTTATATCTTTATTTATTTTCATGCACTAAAGTTTCCTATAAACTCCTCTCTTGAAACTCATTTGTTTTCTTTACACAATTGTACTTTTAGAACAAATTATCCTTACTAAAGGTTATAAGTGTAGAATCCCCACTTTGAATGATTAGAGGTAGTTTTTGTCCGTAAATTCAATCCTAAATATACTTAATTGGCAATATAATAAATTGGCAATCCTAGTGGGACCAAGATTCAAGATCTATTCTAAAAGTCATCAAAACATGCCTCCAAATAAAAATATAGGTAAACTCATCCTTGCTACACTAGTTGAGTAGTTAGTATAATATCAACCGACAACAAGCATGCCTAAAGATGAGTCTTATCATTTAACTCATCACTACAATATATAATTGCATTTGTACATGCTCTCTTCTAGTGTTTCCATGCAATCCTTCACGTTGCCATTTATTCTAAGAAAATTATCACCATTAACCATCGCTGGACATGTTGGTGCATCAATCCCATATATAGCTATATGCGTATCCTTTTTATGGATTAGATGACATGGCACAATGATTACTATCAACTATGAAAAATTCTAACCAGCTAGATATAATTGAAAGAGCATCTTACTATCAACATATAAATCTCTCAAATTTTGATACAAGAGCTCTTTAAATAGAGATGGATAACATAATCTACCACACCAACATAATAATGGCCAACTAAACATGCAAGCTATATCTCATAAGTTGAACCAAATACATAACATACTTCATCAAAATAGACCAAGTAACACTAGGAGATATATACTTGGAGGGAAATTCCCAAGAATTCTATAATAACAAGCACTCTAGTAGAGGTATTTGGAATGAGTTTGCCTTCTATAGAAGGATACATCATAACATATTAGAAATAATAAAAAATGTAGCCCAATTTGTGCGTGAAATCTCTCGATACATTAGCCATCGATACATTAGTCATTTCATAGGTGTACAAATAACCACATGCGAATTATATGTCCCCATAAAGCTTTTATCTCATAACTTAATCTACTATTGGGAAATTCTATACCCTACAAGCTACCTTATAACAAGTAAACCTCAATCCTCTTGTATAACAATTTCTCGTTGTCGATCATTAATAAAAAAAGGGATAAATAAAGAATAACTAGTCCAACATTTAAGAGAGATAGAGCAACAAGTATGACAAATAATAAGACATGCTTATAATTGTCCATACTCTAAAAGAATAAATTATGCATTCCAAGAAATTTATCGGGAGGATAACCAACCAAAACAGGAACACATCACTAAATTCACCAATCAATATAGTGATGGTGCAACTAACCCTTTTGTAAAGCTAAATATGTTTAGTTTATCATTAAATAAGACAATTTTTCATTAGTTCTAAACATTGCCACCCAACTTGATTAATAATTAGATGAGAAAGAAACTCATTTTCACAAACACTTCTATATGAGAAACTAGAGGTTACATTTGATGACTTAACTAGAATGGTTTAAAACTTAAAAGATTCAATAAAAACATATTTCTTGTATTTCAAAATATTAAAAACTAAATACACTAAACTTATATCTTAGAAACAATGCATAAAATTACTACTAGAGGAATGCAGTAACACATTAGAAAGAGGTTTATAAGAATTAAATATTTAGATATATATTCTTATAAATGATGTTTCTTGTTATCAGAAGATGCTAAAAAATTAAGCCAAAAAAGCCACTAATGACTTACCCTATCAGATATTTAAAAAATATCACGAGTGCTCACTCATTGACTGGTTTAGACTTCAATAAAAAGTTTGAGGAGGTTCACTCATATTGGTCAATGAAATAAAAGATAGAAAACTATTTTAGAATGTAACATTGAGAAAGCCTAAAAAGGTTACTAAACATGGTAGTAAAGAAGTAAAACTACCAAAGTAGTCAAAGATAATGGATATATTTTTTATATCAAAAGAGCTGAAGAGATCTTTGATCAATTAATGTATGAAGGATAAATTAAGCTTCTTGAAAATCACATAATCCTTACTATTGATAAAATTAAAGGGAAATAATAATATAAGTGGCATGACTCTTGAAAACATGATTTTAATAATTGTGCAGTCTTTAGGAACCAAATATAGAAGGTTCTAAAATTTGGATGCATTTATTTTTTGGTCAAGAAGATGAAGGAAAATGATGATCCATTCTCTAAATTCATTATGAGTGGTTGAAGCTGGTCATAAATGATATTATTATGAAAAAGTACATAGACTGTAGAAAAGCTAAAGTGATGGTTCAACAAGCCTAAGATATGCCTTATAGTTAGGTGTATAAATGTCATACCTACTATACAATTACTTAAAAGATGAAGACTTAAAGGGAAATATTGAGTAAGTAATGTCTTTGTCATAGGCCAAAACATTTAAGCTTATAAAACCATGTGAAAATGAATAGTATAATCACCAACCATAATAGAAATCATTCAAGCCTAGTGATAAAAAGGATGATGATCCTGTCAGGCATCACCAATATCTTATAAATTTAGAAAGTGATGGAAATAAAGGCAAAGCCCAATTTAGAATAACACCTACACTTTGGTAAGGGGAAATGAAGTATAATCATACACTTTCCTAGAAAATAACCTTAAGATATTGCACAAACTAGCGAATTAGCTGAAAAGAAACAATTTTAAATGTCAATTATGTTATTTATGAAAGGTGCACCATAGAGATTAATACTGGATAGGATCTCACCTATTTATATGCAAAATAATAATAATCCACAAAGGATGACCCTTACTAAAGAAATAATCACTAAGCAGCCATAAACCTTGGTAAAAAGTGTGAAAAAGGCTCTTATCTCTACACCACCATCATTTTAAAAGGTTGTAATAGAAAATGATCCATTAAAAAAACAAATAATAAAGAAATATCTAGAAAAGTAGACAAAGTTATCACTAAGATAATGAAAAAAGAAAACTATGAAAAATAGTTAGATACAAATTAAAAAAGCAATATACACTGCCATGATAAAGACAAAGATCAATCAACAACCATAATGACATGAAAAATTTATTCAAAATTCTAGGCCAACAACCTAGGAGCTTGAAAATAAGAGATAAGAACTATAGCAATGACCTAAGTCATTGTTTATTGTAAAATAAAAGCAAAAAAAGACATTAGTTCTTAAGCAAAAACAATAAAAAAAAATACTATCAAGAAAGCCACCTAAATAAAGGATGAACTAACACCTATTATATAAGAGATAACTTTGATAGTGCTTAAGGACAACAAAAATATCTAAACCTTAAATGAGCTAGTAATATATAAAAAAACTTTAACAAATACCCTTATCTAAATAGAAGACCAATCATATGATGAAAATGATATGATTGTTAATGTAGATGAATTTTTAAATGATGGTATGATAGATGGACTTTTTGGAATAATAATAAATAATAAAAGAAAAAAGAATAACTAAAATTCTCAGTCTTAATATAACATATATGTAAGTAAAGTACATTGAAAAAAAAAAGAACTAGAAAAACCTTTTAAAGCAGAAGTGAGTGACTATGAAAAAGTCACATCAACTAATATGGTATTTACTTTTCCATAATATTTTGAAGCCATGTATAACTAGTAGACTTATATGAATAATGATTATAGAAAGACAAATGGAGGGAAAAACTAGAGAGAAGGTATGTAAGAGAGATAAAAGAGAGAATGGGCTATTAGAGTCATAACTTCTCCAGCTATTATTATAATTTTCTTAAATTCAAATATATTGTGTGCCTTACCCTATTCTACAAGCTCATTGACCAGATTTGGTTTATCTAGTGTCGTTTTAGAGATAATGTCATTGCAAATTTTCTAGAAAAATTAGGTTTTGAAAAGATGTAACAACCAACTTGGTTTGTTTTATTTTATCGTTGGATTATCTCTATTTTTCTTAGAGAGTTCAACTAGATGTCCTTTTTTTTTTTTTCTGAATAGTGGAGATTAGATTCCAACTTTTCTGGAATTTTTTTTACTTCTTGTATTAGCCTCTAGCAGTTTTCAAATCAAAAGCTCACACATAACTATCACTTAGCTTGTCCCATTCCTAGATGTGCTTTCAAAATATACACAAGGAAAACTTTTGATGTGGTTAGTTTGGAATTTATCCTTATAGGCTTAAGGGCTATTGGAGTCTCTAGATCCATAGTTAGATAGATTAAGGTATGAATGTCTACAACTCATTTCTCAAAGGCTATGAATGAGGAGAGTCACAATTTCTTCCCATCTTCTAGGAGTCTTCATAAGGGTGATCCTTTTTCTTGTTACTTGTTTTTTTCTGGCTATGAAGGGTATAAATGACATTTTTAGAGAGGTTTCATAAAAACCGAGGTCTTGATATCATTAATGATGTCGACTGTCATTACTCCTTTCTGCTTTGCAAATGACCTTATGATTTTCTATCAGGAAGATATGGACTCGGTCAGGATTGTGTAGAGGGCTTTGAATGATTTTGTAGGGTTGCCAACATTAGATATGAGCAGCCATTTTAAACCTTTATATATATATATAAAATGGCTGCTCATATCTATATATATATATATGAGTTGCCAACATTTTATATATATATATATATATATATATATATATATATATATATATATATATATATATATATATATATTTAAAATTTCTGCTCATATCTAATGTTGGCAACCCTACAAAATGGTTGCTCATAAATTACTTTAATAGTGTAGTAGTTTAAAGGGTCCTAGTCAATAATGATGTCTTGTTCAGTATTATGCCCTAGTCTTTGATAACAAAGTTTGGTTGTTATAAGGATAATATAATCCCATTAGAAATGGTAATGTTAGATTTTGTAACAGGTATAAAAAACACTATGAAGGTGCTAAAAGTAAACCTAACTATTGGGTCCAAAACCTTGAGCATAATTGTTTTATGGAATGACAAGTTACAAAGGTGTACTTGAGCAAGATTGGATACACACTAATATATATGTTCCATCATATTTTTATTAAGGCTTGATGTTTTATTTACAAGATGGATAAATTAAAATAGTATAATCAAATGATAAACCATTTATAATTAATTCAAAGATGAAAAACACAGTTTCATAGTGATAACTTAGGTCTAGTCCAATTCATAGGCATTGATAATATGGGTTGCTCTATTGAATTCTTTGTTAGATAAATGATAACACACATAGAGCGACTCACAACAGATTTGGCTAGACCAAGTAACTTATAATAGAAAGAAAATTTTATATAATATGAAACATGATATCAAATGATTCATTATGATTTAATAATATATCTTGAGGCTTTTAATGAATTTTGTAAGTATATTGGACAACAAAACAAAATTATTTCATTATAACCAAATCAAAACTATGAATTGATCATGCTTGATGTGACAAGTCTTACTCTAGCACTACCGAAGATAGATGATGGACAAGTTGAGGTTCAGGATATACTAGTTGAAGTTAACCGAGGAACATAAGACAAGCCTAAATCAACATTTATGAGTGCAAGTGAACTAGAAGTACTTTAGAAATAATTGGTAGAATTATTACACACTTGTAAAGAATATTTTTCTTGAATTTATGACAAAAAACTTGTTTTAGATAAAAGTTTAGTAAAATATCTTATATCAGTCAAGCTTGAATTTAAACCACACAAACTACCTCCAAGAAGAATGGCTTTAAACATGGTTGAATGGGTGAAGAAAGAGATTAAAAGGCTTATAGAAGTTGAATTTATTAGGCTTGTAAGATATGTTGAGTGGATATCCAATATAGTTATAGTGTTGAAAAAGAACAACATGTTAAGGGTATGCATAGATTTTAGAAATTTAAATCTTACCCTCCGAAAAATGAATACCCTATACCAATGGATGATATGTTAATCAATGTTTTATTTAGCAATAAAATACTCAGTTTTATGGATGGTTACTCTAGTTACAACTAAACCTTTATTGCAGAAGATGTTTCCAATATTGTATTTAAATGTCCTTGTTCAATAAAGATATATGAATGGGTGTTAAATATTTTTGGCTAAAAAAAATACTAGGGCAATATTCTAAATGGCTATGGAATTAATCTTCTTGATATGATCAATCACAATATAGAGTTTTACATTAATGATATTGTGGTAAAGTCAAAATCAAAATACATCCACCTAGATGAACTGTGTTATGCCTTTTAATGAATGAGGATGCATAGTTTAAAAATGAATCCTTTAAAATATATATTTAGAGTGTAAGCAAGTAATTTTCTAGGATTTTTAGTGCATTAACGAAGTATAGAGGTGGAAAAGAATAAAGCACGAGCAATTATAGAAACAAAAACTCCACCAAAATATAAAGTAATTACAAAACTTTTTGAAAAAAAATTCTTAATGATGTTTATTTCAAATAATGTAGTAAGATTACATATTTTATTGAGTTGTTGAAAAAAAAAAGCGCATGAGTTTTAATAGACTAAAAAACAATAATTTGCCTTTGAAGATATAAGAACTTATCTAGCTAAACCTAAAATATTGGCCCAACCAAGGCCTAGAAAGCCTTTATGACTATATATTTCAATAATAGAAGGATCAATTGATAGTATGTTGACATAAAAAATGACTCTGGGTATGAACATATCATTTATTATCCCAATTATGTACTTATAAAAGTTGACGAATGATATATGTCAATAGAAAAATTATATTTGTCTTTGTATTTTACTTGTGTTTATGATGCTGAAGCATTTCTTAATAGGTCATATTAGCAAATGAATATTAGTATCATCTGAGTTTAATTAGTATTATATGCCATAAAAAGCAATCAAATGGCAAACCTTGGTTGAATTCTTAGTTGATCATCCTTGTATTAATATTGACCATGAATTGGAATACAAAATTAACATTATTATAGCAGAACATGTTTCATGTTAATTATGGTTTAATGGATCCAAGACAAAAAACAAAGATAGTGCAAAGGTGGTCATAATATCCCTAATAGGTCATAAAATGATATTAACCTTTTAGCTTGATTTGTAAAACTTTAGGCGGAAGAACAAAGCTAATCACCTACTAGGTATATGTGTTTAATTAAGGCCATGTTGTGCAAATTATTGGTTTACGTCCCATACTTGAAGAGGAAAACATTGTTAGAGTTTGACTAGAATATGAAAAGAATGGCTAACAGTTTCTTATTAGGTACAATAGTGATTCTAAATAGTTTAATAACATCAAAGATTGTTTTACGCTCTCATTGTTCACCAAAGCTTTCTTGCATATAACTTAACAATATGATGTAATGGGCAATGATAATGTTTGGCTATATTAAGATTGGTTAGACCTATATATTGAGAATTAAATGGTTGCCTTAAAAAAGAATCATTTTTTTTTTTAATGTCTAGAGCAAAGTGACATTATTTTACTTTTTATAACACTTTTTCATAAAACAAACAAAGACATTCTTCATTGATGTCTTTTAGTGTGATATTAACAATTGACCAATTGATGTTGGATAAGCAGTCTACTAGATTTTCATAGCAAAAGATGAATATAAATGCCACACCCGATATAAAATGGGACCTCTAAAAATTATAGGAAAAATATAGAAAATGGATTCCCCACCTAGTTCCTTAAGAAGACTAAGAATTCTAAAATATGTACTAGTTCTAAATATCTGAATAAAGGGTTAGTTATGCTTAATGGAAGATAAGAATCACCGTTATTGCATCTTATCCAAGGAAATATTAACTTAGTTATGTGTTTCTCCCAGTTTATTTTATACAAGCCATTAATTGTCCAAATTAGTTCATGAGCTTTTTCACAAGTCATTTATTGTTGATGGATGTTTGTCGAGTTAACATTAGACCTTAAATGAAGAGTCTCACAACACGATTGTTTTATTAATTTTAATTATTATTATTTTTAAGTACTTATATTTCTTGACTTTTTTTATCATTATTTTCAAAGGAAAATGGTGAATAGAAAGGGGGGTCAAAATTGAATTATAACAACTTGTCTCTCTTCACCATATATACAGTACAAAGTCTAAGAAAAATGCATTTTAATAGGCTTTGTTTAGTAAGTTTGTAAAGAAAAGATAGTATCATGAAAAAATTTGAAAGGTGGTAAAATCAAAAGGTGACCAAACTCAAGAATTTAAATCTAAAGGAACCATTTATGATTTATATTCACAGGTACAATGCTTTGAACTTGAGTTTATAAGAGTCATATGAGAGGAAAAAATAAAGAAAAATTTGCAAGAGTCCTCTAAGACTAAAAAGTATAAAAAAATCTGTAAGAGTCGTCTAAGACTCAAAAGTAAATAAACATTTGTGAGTTCTTTGATGCTCAATCATAAGAAATATTTATATGAGCCCTGTAAGACTCAAGAGTAAAAAAAGATTTGCATGAGTCCTTTAAAACTCAATTGCTAAGGATTTGTAAGATTTATTTGAGACTTAAAAAATAAAGAAACATTTATGAGAGTCTTTCAAAACTTGAACACAATAAATTTGCAAGAGTCCTTTAGGATTTAAAAAATAAAGATAGCTTTATATGGTCCACTAGAAATGCAATATCTAAAAGAAATATTTGCAAGAGTCCACTAAAAATAAAAAATAAAAAAAGACTTAAAATAGTCCACTAAGACATAATCGCAGGAGCTTCACGATGGCCATGTATAAATCAAATTCACAAGATTCCTCTAAGATGTTAAAAGTAAAGTAAGAGTGTGTTTGGTATTGTGGTTGCTGTTGTGGTTGTGGTTTGAAAAAAGTTGTTTTATAAAAAGTACTTTTAGTTGAGGTTGGTTTGGAAAAATATATGTTTGGTTAAAACTGTGGTTGAAACTGAGGTTGAGTAAAAAGTAGTTTAATGTGTTTGGTTAAAAAAATACTTTTCAAATTGAGGTTATAAAATAATTATATATATATATATATATATTGATGGTTTTTAATTTAAATATTGTAGATTTAACTACCATTATTACATTATTAAATAAATAATATTTTATATCAAATACTTTTTATTATTCCATTAAATTATCTACAATTTCATCACGTATGAAATTCATCTGATAAGAACTATAGTTTTCATGGTTTTTTGAGCGTGCAACAAAATTAGGTAAAATATCATCAGAAACAGAATTGGAATTGCGATCATATTCCACAAGTATTACGTCATCATGCGATGTTCTTCTAATTTATGTAGTGTTATTAAATAATATTAAACATTATTGTTTTTTTTAGTAAAACACAATTTTAAAAAAAATAAATTTTTTTTACGAGGTCGGACACGGTTCAATAAATTTTACTCGCATGAATAGTGCAAAAAAATTCACCAGGCACTGTTCACGTGAACAGTGCCACGTGAATGCTTCTCGCGGGTGAATTATAATTCACCTGGCGTCATCTGGCATGGGCACTGTTATGAACAGTGCCCATGTGAATTATAAGAGAAGCAGCTCCCAGCTGCTTGTGAAAAACGCCGGTTTGATGCAAAAAATTATGGGACCCACCAAATAATAAACTGCTGTTTACATGTTACCAAACGCTTGGTTTACACGGTTTGCTTTAAAAGCAAAAGCTACCGCGTAAACAAACGCCCTCTAAAACTTGCGAGGGTTCTTAAAGACTCCAAATCTCATTACAATTTACAATAGTCCTTTAAGACTCGAAAGCAAAAAAAAATATAAGCAAGATTCCCCTAAAATTCAATCGCAACAGCCTCCTGATGGCAAAGTTTGACTTAATTTAACAAGAGACTTCTAAGACCCTAAAAGTAAAATAAAACATGCGAAGGTCCTCTAAAACTCCAAATCATAGAATAATTTATAAGAGTCCTGTAACACTCAAAAGCAAAGAAAGTCTTGTTAGAGTCTTATAAGACTTAATCATATATAAGAGCCTTTTAACAACAAGGTTTAACTTAAATTCATAAAAGTCCTCTAAAACTTTAAAGGTAAAGTAGAACCTGTGAAGGTCATCTGAGACTTTAAGTCATATAATAATTTGTAATAGTCCTTCGAGACTAAAAAATAATGAAATAATTGTGATAGTCATCTAAGACTTAATCGCAAAAGCCTTTTGATAGCAGGGTTTGTTTTAAAATTGCAAGAGTCCTTTGAGACTCTAAAAATAAAGTAAAACCCTCAAATTTCATTGAGACTTAAAATCATATAATAATTTGTAAGAGTCCTTTTAGACTTAAAAGTAAATAAATATTTGAGAGATTCCTCTAATACTCAATCATAAGAGTCTCATGATACATGGTTTAACTCAAATTCGCAAGTGTTCTCTGAGACTAAAAAAAGTAAAGGAAAACCTATAGAAGTTCTCTAGAATACAAATAACAAAATAAATTATGAGAGTCTTTCAAGACTTAAAAGTAAAGAAATATTTGAGTCCTCTTAGACTCAATTGCAAGAGTCTCATGATGGCAGGATTCGACTCAAATTTATAAGAAAAGTATGATGATTGTATATGATGATTGTATATAAAAGAAATTAGGATACCTAATTAGATGCCACTTATATGAAATATTGATCTTCCTTTCAATGTTTAACTTACTTGTTGATAATTAAAATTTATTGCTCTTTATCTTTGCTAACATTCCAATTATATGTCAATAATATTTTTTTATAAAAAATAATAATTTAAATTCTATTAAAATAAAATAATTTACTATTATAATCCTTTCTTTTATTATTAATCTATATTTCTCAGCCAAAAGATAATAATTTTTTAAGTAATATGTTTAACAAAGGTGATTAGAATAAATATTCAAAAAACTTGAAATGATTAAAAAAAAGGGATATCTTTAATTAAAACCTTTTTTACCCTATTAATGTGATTTGTTTTTTTTTTTGACAATTTGCTTATCTGGATATTTCTGTATTGAAGCAAAACAATTATCATAATCATTAAAGAAAATTGTTCTTAAAATATTTTCATTATTATCACACATACATATTAAAAAATATAAATATAATACATGGGAACTTTAAAACATATTAAAAATAAAAAAATAAAAAAAAAACATAAACTCTATTTTAATTGAATATTCATAAGACTTTTTTTTATATTAGGCACATAATAATTGAAAAAATATTAACATTCCCATAAAGACATATAATATTATTTTAGAACCATGGATAAATTTATTAATAATATTAATTCTTTTAGTGCATTTAATGAAATATAAAAAAAAATCAGAAGGGTCAGGCCTAAGCTTGCAAGGCAAGGCTTAGGAGTTTGGCCTTTCCCCCTTTTTATTTTATTTTATTAAGGTACTTTATTTATATAAAAAAATAAATAGTTAATGACATGTCGTGTGTCATTCCAGATTTTATCTATCGGAGATATGACTGAGAAATCCCAACTAGGTTTTTTGCACTAAAAATACCAATTTTCTTTCTATTTCCATCCGAAAACAACTAAAAAAAATATACTCTTACCATCTTAATAACCTATTTTTTCAACCTAAAACAACTCTGAATTTGTCCAGAAACACAAAAGCAAATAAAAAAAAAATTATCTCTTAACCTATTATATTTTGTTTTCATAAAGTTAAAGGTTTAAAAACATCTCAATGAAACTTTTTTCATCGAATGGAATCCGTTAATATTAAAATTAAACCTTTTTGTTGTAGGAAATTAGACCAACAACAACTCTATCTCTTTCACTGATGTTAGAAGATTTTCTCTTGTCTTTCTCATACCCAATGATTGAAAAGTAAATAAAATCTTTTGAACTAAAACTAAAATTTAAAAAACTATAAGGATTGTAAAAAAAAGAAAAGAAAAAGGAAATAGGTTGTTTAAATGGTATTTTTTCGCATGAATTTGAGATTGACAATATAATTTCTTTTTATTTTACACTTAAATACTTTTTTATTGAATTGTTTCTTTTCTTATTCTTAACAATTTTTAAGAAATTGATCATTAATTTGATCATACAAGGCAGTAATTAAAAATAAAATTTGAAGATAAAATTAAAAAAACACACTTTGTTATTATTGCTACTATGATTTTCCTGTCCATTTTAGTATATTTTGTAATATAATATAATGTAATATTCATTAATTTATGAGGCAGCAGTAGTTTCGAGTAGTTTTACCAATGCTCAAGATTAAATTCAACGCAAATATTGATATATGAAATCAAATGCAATATATTTGCAGTGAAATGGTGGAGAGGGGGGTTTTGTATTATATAAAATGCTTAATTAGAAAAAAAGAAAACGCAATAAATTGAAAGGAAAAAGACATGGTAGTTGGAGCAAAAGTGACAAATAGATAAGAGAGAGATTGAGAACAGGCGGAAAGTCAAGTATTTTGGGAACTTGAACCGAAGGCATTGGCACGTACTAGCTTGTCCATGGAATTTATCAAAGCTTCAAACTCCATATAATTCAATGCAGCTAAGTTCTCACTGGCTTATGGGATCTGTGTGTGTATATATATATAAGAAGTAAGAACACTTGGTTTCTGTACGCCCCAACTGCGCTACATCCTTCTCTAGTCATATTGAAGAGTTCTCAACACTCGCTCACCAAATGAAGGTAGGAATAAAGCTACAGGAATGAATCAATGTCTTGATTATCTCTGCATTTTTCATCACAGGGAAGTTAACTTGACGCTTACTGAGGATAATTATGTGCCCTAACAATTGCAGATAGTCGTTTGGATGCAAAACAAACTCTATAGGAGACATGACAGCAAGAAACCAAACTCCATTTCTGTTGATTGTAAGCACTGTGTTGCCTGCTTTATTTATTTATTTGTTTTCTTGTATGTTTCTGTTAATGCATGGATTTAGACTTCTTAAAATGACTAATAACAGCCATAGTGATTCAAACCATCACGAGGTTATCATGTTCATAGGCTGGTTACAAGGGAGATGGGCCCATTTATACTCGGTAAAAGGTTTCTTAGTCTTAATTAACATTTTGATCCTTCTTTGGTCTTAATTGTCAGGAAGTGGCAATCATAGATCAGCAAGCTATTAGCAGTCATTCCGTTCTATGAACTTATGATCAGTATGTGTGAAATGTATTTCTTAGATTATTATTAATGTAACTTCTGCTCCTTGCATAGATCACATTCGGCAAGAATCTCGTAAAGAAGAATTCATTGACTGGCCTAATGAATTGCTGGCAATTGGGACGTTTGGAAACAAATCCATAAAAGAAGAATTTAAGCATAACCATTTCTCCCAAAATCTTCCCCAAGAACTTACACCTGAAGAAGTTGGAAAACTGCAAAATGAGCTGAGCATCTTATTGCATAAACAAGGTGGATCAACTGATGGAGCAGAATCAGAAACTGCTAATTTTTTCAATAGCCAAACAAGCATGGAAGATGATAGTACAAATTCTGACGGCTGTTCTGATGAGTCAAATAACAAAGATTGCTGTGTTCAGGCTAACACCGAGGTTGTTACCAGCAGAAGGAAAGATATATGGGCAGACACCAGTGCAGCAATTAACAAAAAGTCTTTGTCTTTTCTTCTAAAGAAGATGTTCATTTGTGGCGGTGGATTCTCTCCTGCCCCTAGTTTAAAGAATCAAGTCCCAGAGTCCAGAATGGAAAAGGTAGATGCAAATAATGCATATTACTTTTTTTTTGGTTGCTCATAAAGAGAAAAAAAAGGGATTTCTAATACAGTTTCTTTCTTCTAATTTATGTCTGAATGAAAGATATTGAGGGCAATACTTCACAAGAAGATATATCCACAAAATCCGAGTCCAAAATCATCAACGAAGAAATATTTGGAGAATAAACAAAAGCTGAAGTCTGCCGAAGAGGATGGAATAGATGAGAAGGCTGATGAAAGAAGTAAATGGGTGAAGACAGATTCTGAATGTAAGTTCGGATTAGTATGCATAAGAATATATCATCTGTACTGATATGATCTCGATGACTAACACTTAATATTCAACTGCAGATATAGTATTGGAGATATAAATTAAATTGGCCCTGGCCAGATGCGTGTGAAGATTACATGGTAATTAATGGCAGTATTTTCAAACAGTTACTTCATACTTGTAACAACAGTAATTGTCGCATTTCTGATACCAAGAACTACAAAATTTTGCAGATAACTATGATCCGTGGTTGAACCGTCCTGCTTTCAATATACGGAGCTAAATGGCTTGAAATAATCGCCCAAGCCGTACTGAACTGTCTTCAACTTTCATGAAAACTGCAACCTCTATCTTAAACATAGGAATGAAGCATAATGTCCGATTTCTAAACATGTGCATATATATATATATATATGCACATATATATATATATATATATATATATATATATATGCCACTAGCCTAATGCCTTTGATTCCCATGCGAATGATCTTATACCAATGGCTGGGCATAGTTTTTTCTTAAGTTACAAGGAATTGATTAGCATTTGGAGGACAATAAAAAGATCTGTTGGTCTACACTGGCAGGTTCAGGCTGAGTTTTGTGCTCATGGGGCATTCTGAGCTTTGTTTTCTATGGGAGAAAAGGAAAATCTTGAAATAAAGAAGAATTTATTGGAGTTCTAGGAAGCTTGTTTGTTGTTACGTTTATGCTTACTGTAAGGGCAGCAACGACACGGGGGTAGATGAAACGTGCATGGCTTAATTGGGTAGAGCAGCACCTTGTTTAAAAGTGGAAATCTCATATTCAAACTCCTTTCGCGAGAAATCATGTTAATTTAGCAAAACTCAATAAATAAAAATACAAAATCATTACCTTCTCTAATTTGGAATATGCCTTCCCTTACATGCTATCTTCAATAGTAATTGTCTGTAAAAAGATGTGGGTGTGCTGACGAACGTGGACCCTTGTGTTAAAAGATTTGACTAACCTAACACTGGAGGCACTTGTGTTCCATGCACCTATGCATCTATATAAATACAGAATTTAAATCAATATTTTAGGAGTCATTCGATTTTCTCCTTCATAATTAATCACATTTGAAGCCATTCTTCGTGGAGGTTGTTTACGTGGCTTTAGGCTTGATTGGTAAAGAATGTTTGGACGAACTTTGGTCTAAACCAAGCAATTAATCATAATCATAGGAAAAATAGTGTTTATAAACATGTAGCAGCGATACTATATTACTCTGAAACTCTTCTAGCATATTGGCGCCTGTAAAAATTGGTATAGTCTTATTATAATCTCCCAAGTTAACTTTAATTAGTGGATCTTGAACTTTTAACATGTCTATCATTCATATTTAATGATACTATAGGAAAACTTTTCTTATCAAGCAAGATCATTTGATAATCTTGATCTAGTTCTATTGAATATATTTTATTATAATGCCTTCTAAGTATGGTTTTTAAAGACAACACAATTATTAATATCATATCTCAATGAGTCATGCCACTTGTAATACTTCTTCCCTTTAATTTGGTTGGTGATGGGGATGGAATGATTATCACGGAACTTAATTTACATCTTATATATCAATTGATCAAAGATTTCATCAATGCTTTTGTAGTGAAAAAATTAATCTTTATTTTTTTTAAATCACTCTGATAGAATTTGTATTTTCCACTAGGTTAAATAGTCTATTTAGCCTTTTGCAATGATGTAAGAACAATCTTCTTTCTTTTACTTTTAAAATTGATATGAGTTATTGTTGGATTTTTTCAAATTTCTTATTGGAGAATGAATTGGTCTGGGAAAGAGTAATCATAACATTGTCTAAATAGCCAACTAGATATATTCTTCTAATTGGCTTATTCTCTACTCATTTTTTCATTTTCTCATAACAAGCAACATCATTTATTAGGGCATAGATATTTAAGTATTTAGTTTTTATAAACCATTTTATTATGCTCCACTATAATATCCCATTCAAAATGATTTTAATTCACTCATACATTGTTATAGTTAAAGTGCATTTAATTTTTAATGTCCTCAACTAAAAGACATAACTCTTAATTAACTTCCATTTGTATCCTAGTTAATTCAATCATTGTTACCTCTAGTTTTGTTAGGTAGAAATGCTCATAGAAGCGAATCTCCATCTCTTCTTTATTGTTGATATAGTTGGGTCACAACATAAAAAACTAGTGAAAAACTATTTTAATCAGTATAAACTAAACAACCTTAACTTTATGAAGGGGTTCACAACAATATTGTTATATTGGTTTATGAATTTTACGATGTGTTCTATCATAGATTATTTTTTTCTTAAAATTATTTTTAATTTACAATATTTATATCTCTAGAAATTATGTGCAATCTGTCAACTCATCCAAGATATGGATAAGTGTATATAGATATTACTATTCAACCAATTACTAACTCCGTCTCCCTTGGGTTCTTTATTCAATTTTATATATTCTTCTCCTCACTTGTATATCAATAATTAGGGTTTGCTATGGAATGAAATTGAGGTTTACTTGCTATGAAACAATATAATAGGCGTTAAACTGCCTAGTAAGAAGTTGTTGCACTAGATAAAACGGTTCTGGAGCCATATAATTGGCTTGTGGTTATATATATAAAGAGAAAATTGGCATATTATGAGATATCATGCCTAGGTTTAGTTGTTGTTATTGTGTATGATACATTGGTATATATCTCATTGTATAAGGCATAATAGTTTCAAATACCCATGTTGGAGTGCTTATGGCTTTAGAATTTCCTAGGATTTGGTCATAGTTATGTAACCCTAGCTAGATTTAGACATTGACAATTCATGTTTTATATACCCTGGATACTCTTGTCAATCAATGAACTTTTCCTTCATAGTTGATTGTTTCATCTGGGTTGATTACATGGACTCTATTTATATAAGTGGACTCCATTTATATAAACGACCATTATCCTATTTTTCTTGCCTTTAATCAATCATGAACTTCATGATTGATCATACCATTTATAATTGATTTTAGCTTCTTTTTGAACAATTAATGTTCTTGTCTAATTGATATGTAAGCTAGTTCAAGGTAAAAAGGTTACTATTTTGCTATTCTCGTTTCATTAATTACCATTAATTAAAACTTGAGAAGTTATTATTATTATTATTATTATTATTATTATTATTAACATAAATATCTGGACCAACTTGTACATACCTCAACTAATACCATGGGCTCTAAAATTAATGACCATGTAAATCTTCAATGGCCTTAAAAGAATTTAAACTCATGACCATTGAGTACAAACCCAAGTCCTGAGTTATTCTTGAAAAGCCAGGTTGTATGCTGAACCGTGTCTATCTACCAGCAGACCTTTCCAAACTATAACTTCGATGAAAGAGTAGGTTTTTGGACCTTCGATAAAAATATTTATGTTATGATATTCAAGTTGTGCTGCTCAGTGGGAGTCATATTCCATAGAAAGTTCAGTGCTAATAAGTTTATTGACTCGAAAAATACACCACAGAATTCGGTCACCGTCTCCTTTATAAGTCTCAACCCGGTATTGTTCATTTAAATCCTTGCAGAAGAAAACTGCAGCAAGGCCAAGGGATCATCTTCACTCCGGAAGAGTGAGTAGAGATATCAGGGGCTCATAATTGGGAAAACGTGAAATAAGATAAGAGCGTTTTGCCAGCTCGAAGTCTTCAAACTGAAAGGCCGGAGCACAAGTGCAACCTACTAGGGAGTAGTGGCTCTCAGCATCCCTCGGTGCAG